>OLOG01000988.1_pt1 | contig 20381 bp, 17 predicted proteins | sample 1672351 | NCBI WGS metagenome assembly OLOG01 (sample SAMEA3136674, study PRJEB25190) | human gut metagenome | biome: human gut; feature: human-associated habitat; material: faeces | place: Austria | collected 2013 | reverse complement strand
GATCCTGCCGTCATTCACCTCAATGGCAGCAGGGACGAACTGGTCTGCCAGCCAGACCTTTTTGCTTTGTATTACCATTTTGAATGCCCTCCTTCTGGGGTAGATTGCTTGATTTCATTATACCGCAAGGCTTTGGAAAAATATTTATAATTTTCAATCGAGTTGTTATTCCTTTCGGCAAAAAGCTATAAAAATGAGCGAAAAAACGGCTTGGGAGGCCGATGCCGGGGCGGCAGTTTGTCTTTTTCAATCAAAAAGTTATGGCTTTCAGTTACCCCCTTGTTTTCTGCGGTTTGAATGTGATATAACAAACAAAAGAGAGCGGAACAGCTCTGTATGGAATTATCAGAAAAAAGTTTTACCGTGTCCATTAGGAGGTAGATTTAGGATGAGCATTTTTAATCTGACCGATGAGAAGATGAAGGAGACGTCTTCCACCTTTACGGCCCACGAGATCTATCAGCAGCCTGCAACATGGCGCAAGACCTGCGCCCAGCTGGCCGCCTGCAAGGATGAGCTTCAGGCTTTTATCGATCAGGTCGTCAAGCAGGATGATTTCGACATCGTCCTCACCGGTGCCGGCACCAGCGAGTTCGTCGGCAACTCCCTCTTTCAGGCCCTGAACCCCAAGTATAACTATAAGGTCAAGTCCTACGCTTCTACCGACCTCGTGCCTTCTCCCGAGAACTTCCTCTCCCGCACCAAGCCCACCCTGCTGGTGAACTTTGGCCGCTCGGGCAACTCCCCCGAGTCTCTGGGCAACGTGGAGGCCGCTGAGGTCGTCTGCCAGAACCTGTACCACCTGTTCGTGACCTGCAACCACGAGGGCACCCTGTCCAAGCTGGCAAACACCCGTCACAACTGCTTCGCCATCAACCTGACCCCCGAGACCCACGACCAGTCCTTCGCTATGACTTCCAGCTACAGCAATATGTATCTGGCCACCTATCTGGCCTTCAACCTCGACAAGCTGGACGAGATCACCGCTGAGGTGGAGAAGCTGGCCGGGGGCGACGGCTCCGGCCGCATCCAGCGCTAAGCGCTTCCTTTACAAATACACCTATAAGTATTTTTTCTCTCCACTCCCCTGTGTCTGCCGACACAGGGGAGATTTTGCGCAAAAGCCTCGACATGTACTGTAATCTGTCGAAGAAAACTGTCAAAAACCGTCTTTCACCCATTCATTTGCGTGTAAAAGGCGGTTTTAGTGTTTATTCTGAAATTACTGTGGACTTATCGTGCGTAGATACTGAAATCCTTCTGCATCAGCTCGGTGATGTCCGGTACGCCGACGAGATTCATCTCGATAATCTCGCGAGTGCGGGTGTCGTCGGAGATTGCGCGCTCTGGGAAGCCCAGCGGGTTGTATGTTTCAATGATGTCATCCTGCTGGTTGAAGCCAATTTCGCAGAGTCTTGAAGATGCGGTCGGAATCAATGTCACCTTCGCCAAGGTAGTCGATGTGCGCGTGTGCGCGGATTGCACCGTTTACGTACAGCGGAGCCGGGTTGATGTTGTCCTTGCCGCCGTCATGGTAAAAGGTGTGCAGGATAGAGTACAGATTGCCGCGCCAACCGGTTAATATACAGACAGGCCAATCCAATGGTATATTTAAGTTCTCTAAAGGATGTTTCAATTTCCCAACGGAGATGGTAAAGTTCTTAGATTTTTCGATTGAAAAGGTTTTGGTAAATTGTAAAATGGAACTGAAATTATCTGCGCAAGCAAATCGGTTGCATTTTCCGCACCTTTACTGTATAATATATAATAAAATATATTTAATTATCAGTAAAATTCATGGCAATACCGCATGATCGAACAAGAGCGGTCTGCAAGAAAATTTTCATCCGTATCCGTCGCGGTACTGCCTATATAAAGGTAATCAGGAAAATGAATACAACCTGGGAAACACACAAATTTGAGCACTACATATTCAGCCTTTTGCTGTCGGTGGAAGTCATTATGTCCTTTACATTTTTAGGATATGTGCACATTCCGCCGATTTCTATTACCACAGCGTATATCCCTATCGTCATTACCGCCTGCCTGTTTGGTCCGGCTGAGGCTTCCCTCGCGGGGCTGCTGTTCGGTCTTGGCAGTCTGTATAAGGCCTCCGCGACCTATGTTATGCCTGCAGACGCGGTCTTTTCTCCGTTTCGGAGTGATTTCCCCCTCGGGAGTATACTGCTGAGTGTCGGCACGCGTGTGCTGTTCGGTTTTCTGCTCGGCTGTCTGTTTCAGCTAGCACGCAAAAGCAAACGACAGAAGCTGTGGAAGCTGCTCATCACAATCGCCGCACCTAAACTGCATGCGCTTCTGGTCTATACTGCGATGGGTCTGTTCTTCTCCTCTCTCGGTTTCAATATTTTATCAACCTTTATACTTGAAAAAAGCGACCTTATCATCCTGCTGGTCTGTGCTGCGGTCGTTCTGGCGATTGACAAGCTGTATCACAGTCCCTTTATCCAGACCTATAAAAATGCGGTCAATGAATACGAAAACACCCCGTACTGGTCTCCGAAGATTGGTTTCGTGCTTGGGGCCGTAAGTGCGTTTATCTTCTGCATGGCGGTGCTCTCGACCGTCTACTTCTCCAACCGTATGTACTACATGCTCGGGCAGCACGGCGTAGATGTCACACAGGACATCCATCGGGATATTCTCCACCTGCAGGTGCAGTTTTTGACTGCCATGCTGGCACTCAACTTCATTCTGCTCATCCTCATCCTGATGGTCTACCGCTACATGAAATTTCGTGAGTACACCGGCGAGCTGGACTATCTGACCGGCATTATGGGCCGCAAGCTGTTCCTGCACACCTGTCTCCGCAGCCAGAAGTCCCACGCCGGAACAGCCGGCTGGTTTCTGGTCTGCGATCTGGATTATTTCAAGCACATCAACGACAAATACGGCCATTCTGTCGGTGATGAGGTGCTCAAGCAGTTTGCCGAGCATTTACAGAACACCTTTCGTTTCTGCGGCTCTGTCGGCCGTATCGGCGGTGACGAGTTTGCTGTAATGCTCGATATGAATCTGTCGAAGGACCAGCTGGAACATCTGCTGACGCAGTTCCTGCGCGATATTTCCGGTATTCTTGAGCAGGTCACAGTCAGCTGCAGCATCGGCGCGTACCGCTTTGTTTTCCCGCAGGAGATCAAGCACCTGCTCACCGAAACCGACCGCGTGCTCTATCAGGCCAAGGAGAACGGCCGAGCGTGCTTTGTGATAGAGGATTCGACTGAAAAGTAAATTGCAAAAGCCCGCACAGCGTAAAGCAGCTGTGCGGGCTTTTGTGTCTGTTCGATGAAAAATGCATGTAAATTCATGCAGCTGCACTCCGTTCTGTCAAAAACGTGCTGCAATAGTTCAAATGAAAACGACAGCATTTGTCGTGGTGGGATGCTTCGCACGAGCAGATTGTCCGCATGGACGGCCTGATCAAAAAAACTGGTCGAGCTGGCACGCAGCGAGGAAGCGCTGCCGCGCGGCAGCGTCAGCATCGTGAAAACGGACTTTATTGACAGACTGAAACGGAGTGCAAACGCACTCCGTTTTACTTTCAATTTTAGAACGGCTGGCTGTAACTCCAGGTGCCGATGCCGAGCGGAGAAAACGCAAGATAAACCGCTGCAACACAAATGAGGATCAGTGCGGTAGCAACCCAGCGATACTTCCACGGGGTAAGATCGACAGCGCCGATGTCCTTCTGCACCCATGCCTCCGGATGCTTTGCCTTGTTTCGCTGATTGAAAATGAACATAACCAGCAGTTCAACCGGCAGCAGAACAAAGACAGCATACAGATAATGGAGCTTGCTGTTGAGGAACAGCAGGAACGAGCCGTAGCAGACCACATGCAGCACCAGAATGACCTTTGCGCTGTATTTCGGCAGGTGCTTGAAGAAGAAACCGCCGAATACGGCTGTCAGAACCGGCAGTGCAATCAGCATTACGAGGGAATCCAGGAAGGTCTTGAGACCCGCCGGGAAAAAGTAGATCAGCGGACCAACGATGGTGGTCAGCACCGCGAAGATGATGCCGACATTCTTGCCGACCTTTACCAGCTTGTCCTCGGAAGCGTCCTTGTCGATGAATTCCTTGTAAATGTCCATGGTAAACATGGTATCTACCGAGTTCAGCACCGAGTTGAACGAGGACAGGATTGCGCCGAGCATGACGGCTGCGAAGAAGCCCATCAGCGGTGCCGGAACAACCTGCGAAACCAGCTGCGGGTACGCTTCGTCCATCATGGATACCTGATCGCCCTGCAGCTCAAACAGCGCATACGCGATAACGCCCGGCAGCGCAAGGTACATAAAGCCGATAATTTTCAAAAACGCGCAGTAGAGAGCGCCCTTCTGCGCTTCCTTCAGGTTCTGTGCCGCCAGGACTCGCTGGATGAAAGACTGGTGCGTACACCAGGACTGCAGACCGAGGAAGAACAGACCGGTAAATACGGTCGGCCAAGGAACCGCAGGCGGCAGAGAATCCGCCGGAGCGATGGAGTTGAGCATGTCCGAATGGTTTTCGATCAGGAAACGCATACCGTCGATAACCGACAGACCGTCACCGCCTGCCGTCTTGCCGAGTACGCTCAGCGCGAAGAACGGGATCATGAAGCCGCCGATGAGCAGGCCGATGCCGTTTACGGTATCCGATACGGCTACGGCCTTCAGTCCGCCGAAGATGGCGTAAATCGAGCCGATGACACTGATGATGATACACAGGATGATGACAGACTGGAACTTGGTTACGCCCAGAATACCGGATACATTGAAGATATTCTCAAATACCAGCGAACCGGAGTACAGGATAACCGGAATCTGTACCACAATGTACAGCAGAATGTACGCGATGGAGAACCACAGCTTCGTGCTGCGGTCATAGCGCAGACCGATCAGCTCCGGAATGGTGGTAATGCCGCTTTTCAGATAACGCGGCGCCGCAAACAGCGCCAGCACGATGCAGCACGGAGCTGCTACGATCTCGAACGCCATCGGGCTCATACCCACACTCCATGTCTGGCCATTCGTGCCGACCAGCTGCTCGGCCGACAGGTTGGTCAGCAGCAGCGAACCTGCGATAACGAATCCCGGCAAGCCGCGTCCGGCCAGAAAATAGCCGTCTGCGGTGCTCTGGTCATCGCCCTTTGTTTTTACATACGAAATGACTGCAACAAGTATCGTGAAACCGATAAACGTCGCCATAGTCCAAACCATTGGAATCCCCTCTTTCACGCGGTCCCTCAACCGCTTTATTTTCCCATATTTGTAATTTAATGCTTAAACAGGCATACAGATAGGGCGAACACATACGCAGAACCATGCGTCCGCCCTTCCGTACTTATGTAAATGGTATTACACGGTCAGATGATCGTGTCTGAATTACTCCCACAGGCCCTTGGACTTCATGTCAGAGACGTACTCGTCGATATTAGAGGAGTCAATAACCTTGGAGCCGGAGTCGATGAAGGATTCAACAGAGCCGCCCTCAAGTACGGTAACTGCTGCTTCAACAGCCTTGTAGCCCATGTCGTAGCCCATCTGAGCAATGTCGATGGTCAGAGAGCCGTCCATAACAGCCTCAATGGCAGACTGGTTGCCGTCAAAACCGCACAGAACGGTATCTGTGTAATTAGTGTTGCCGGAATCCTTGATAACCTTTGCCGCTGCAAGCGCCATGTCATCCGCGATGGACAGAACTGCGTCTACGCCGTTCGGGTACTTCTGGATAACCGCCTCCATAGCGGCGGCTGCCTTGTCCGGCATGGTGTCGGTGTACTGCACTTCGAGCACCTGACCGCCTGCGGCTTCGATCGCATCGCGGTAGCCGCGCAGACGTGCTTCATGGGTCTCGTCGCCCTGTACGCCTGCGATGATAACTGCCGTCGGCTTGTCCTTGCCGAGTGCCTTGCAGGCTTCCGCAACCGCCTTGCCGCCGTTCAGCGCTGCGTCCTCGTTGCCGGTACCAACGAAGCAAGCCTTCTTGTCCGAGGTAAAGTCGGTATCGAGTGCTACGACCGGCTTGGTCGCAGTATCTACCAGCGTTGCGGTAGAGGTGGACTGCTGCGGAGCGATAACAACGGCGTCAATACCCGGATTGCCGAGTGCGGTCTCGATCATGTTGACCTGCTCATCATACGAGGTAGCCGAGGTCGGAGACTGGATTTCGACGTTTACATTGTCATGCTCGCTGCCGTAAGCGCGCGCACCGGCAATAACTTTGTTGAAGTGGCCGTCCGTATGCTTTACGATAACAGTTACGTTGTACGCATCACCGGATGCGGCGGAGCCGCCATCGCCCGTGCTGTCAGTCGATGCGGACGAACCGCCGCCGCAGCCTGCCAGCATGCCGGCACACAGAGCACTTACTAACGTCATTGCTAAAAGCTTCTTTTTCATGGTTCAAACACTGCCCTTTCTCTTCTTCTCATATTGATTTTCTTTCTTCTCTACAAGAGGGTGGTGCTGGAATTGCGAAAATGCTGTGGACTTAATGAAAAATCTTTTTCTTTTACGGTATCACCGGACAATTCGGCAAGGGCAATTTGCGAACAAATTTTGCGTCCTGATTAGGCGCGGCTTTGCAGCAATACTTTGTGTATTGCAAAAAGTCGGAACGACATCAGGGCACAAAATTTTCGCAAAGTGCCGCAGACGCAATTGTTCGGTGATGCCGCACCAATTACTGGCTGATGGTCTGACGCAGTGCGTCGATAGAGGTGTTGACGCCTGCATCAACGGTCATGGTCAGGTCCTCCATCTCGAGCGAAACGTCGCCGTCGTAGCCCATCATGTGGCAAACGGAGAAGAATTCCTTCCACCACTGCAGGTCCTTGCCGCAGCCGACTGCAACATAGTTCCAAACGCGGTCAGCGGACTCGGTAACAGGACGCGGCTCGAGCAGACCGTCGGTGTCAGCCAGACCGCGCTCGATACGAGCGTCCTTGCCGTGAACGTGGAAAATGCAGCCCTTGAGCGCGCGTGCAGCCGCGATCGGGTCAGCACCCAGAACCATCATGTGGGACGGGTCGAGGTTGATGCCGAGCATCGGATCGGTAGCCTCACGCAGCTTGAGCAGGGTCGAAGCAGACCAAACCATGGTGCCCGGGAACTCCTCGATAGCGATGTGCTCAATGCCGCACTTCTTGCAGTGTGCGATGAACTCATTCCAGAACTCGATGGTTACCTTCCACTGGTACTCGTAAGCCGGTGCCATAAAGTCCGGCCAGGAAACGGTAGAGGTGATCCAGTTCGGAGTCGTGTCGGTCTCGTTGCCGGCCGGCAGACCAGCCATGGCTACGATCTTCTTTACGCCCAGCAGACCTGCCAGCGTAGCGCAGTCGTACATAGACTTCTTGTATTCCTCACCGGTCTTGCTCGGCCAAAGCGGGTTGCAGGACGTATTCAGAGCGGAAATGCGCATGCCGCGCTTCTCGAGCTCGCCCATGAATTCCTTGCGCTTGCCTTCATCAGCGAGCAGCTCCGCGGTGTTGCAGTGCTTGCGGGCACCCCATCCGCCTGCGGTCATCTCAACCGCGTCGATGCCGAGAGACTTTACCTTGTCCAGCATGTCCGTGTAGGACAGATCAGCAAAAACATCAGTGCAAATTGCGAGTTTCATATAAAAAACCTCACTTTTCTTCTTTTTTGTTGTAGTAGAAATCGTTGGAGCGATTTTTAGAGAGAGAATTCATTCAAGTAATTATCAGGAGGGAATTTTAGCGGTATAAGCGTTTAAGAGTTTGCCGCTGCCCGCCTTACGGAAGGCAGCGGCACAGAGAAAAGAAATGAGAGAGTATCTTAGCTTTGATGGAAATCGGGAGACTTACTTGAAATCTACCCATACGCCGCCCTTGTCAGCGGACTCTACGCACTTGGTTACCCAGCGGATGCCGTCGATGCCGTGCTCCAGATCCGGGTAAACCAGATTCTTGAGGGTCTCCTCGTCGCCGCGGTTCTTTGCATCCATTGCGATCGCGAAACGGGTGTACAGGTTGCTCCAGGACTCGATCAGGCCGGTGTAGTGCAGAGCACCCAGGCGCTCGTACTCGAGAGCTTCCGGATTCAGGTAATCCATTGCACGAACCAGCGTCTGACGCGGCTGACCCTGTACTTCGTAGTACAGCTCATCCGGATGCATATCGTTCCACTCGAGGGAAGCCTTGGTGCCGACAATGCGGATGTGCTGGCTGCTCATATCGCCTGCGTTAACTGCGGATGCCCACATACGGCCAACTGCGCCGTTCTCGTAACGCATCAGGACGTAAGCGTTGTCCTCCAGCGGTGCGCGAGACTTGATGAAGCTCTGACGGTCGCACAGCAGCTGCTTCAGCTTCATCTGCGGGCAGATCAGCTCGGACATGTAGAAGGTGTGGGTGGACAGGTCGCCGAGTACGAAGGACGGGCCGGACTTTGCCGGATCAACACGCCACTTCTGACCCTCAGCCTGCTTGTCGCCGGTCGGGTCGCAAGCGAAGCCGTGTGCGTAGCGGAGGTCTACCATGGTAACCTCACCGATGTCGCCGTTCAGAACCATGGAGCGCATCTGGCTCAGCAGGTCGAAACCGGAGAAGCCGTAGGTTACGCAAACGATCTTGCCCTTTTCCTCAGCCAGCTTCTTGATCTCTTCGCCTTCCTCAACCTTGAAGAACAGCGGCTTCTCGCAGATTACATGCAGGCCGGCTTCCAGAGCGGCCTTGCAGACCTCAAAGTGCTGGAAGTTCGGGGTTGCGATGTCAACAGCCTCGATGCCGTCCTCGCGCTTTGCTTCCTCAGCGAACATGGTCTTGTAATCCGGATAGAGGCGTTCCTCATCCATGTTCAGATTCTTGCCGAAGTCTACGCAGCGAGCGAAGTCGAGGTCGAACGCTGCAGCCTTGAGTACGAACGAGGTGTTGTCTCGCATAGCACCCAGACGATGCTTGTAGCCAACGCCGGAAGTACGGCCGCCGCCTACGATACCCCAACGGAACGGACGAGCAATTTTCTTTTCACCGATAAACATAATGTTTTCCTTCTTTCTTTGATTTGTAAAAAAGTATTTGATTCTGTTTTTATACTGCTAATTTTGATGTTTTGTGAAATACATACAACAAATTCGGTTTATCTTTGTTTATTGTATCTATTTCCTAACTTCTGCCCTAAGTATAAAATGTTTTATGGATATATTCAATAAGCGTTTCTGCCGTAAAGTTCATCAATTCTGCTTTCTGTGAAAAAACACAGAAAACCAGTTCATCAATCCTGCTATTTCGTTCATGGATTCTGTGAGGGCAAAATAAGGAAGGAGAAGAGTATATGCAAAGTGTTGATCCCGGCATCCGAAGTGAGTCGGTTTGTTTTCCGTTTACGCCGTCGCAGGCCGCAAGAGAGCTGCTGTTTTACCCGACATGGTGCGGTCACTACTACTGTACCGCCAACTATTTTATGAAGCGTGACAGCTATCCGCCGCTGCTCATCGCCTACATCCGCAAGGGATGCTTTCGCGTGGAGTACCGCGGTGAGTTCCATGTCGCCGAGGCCGGTGACGTGCTGCTGCTCGACTGCATCGAGCCGCACTACTACCATGCCGAGGACGGACTGGAATTTGTGTACATGCACTTTGAAGGCTCGAACGCGCGTGAGCTGTGCCGCCGCATCACCGACCGGCACGGCTGGCTCATCCGCCGCGACAACAACACGCTGATCGGCAATCTGCTGTACTACATGGTGCACTTTTACGATGAGAACGGTGTAGAGACCGACATGCAGCGCTCGGCACGCATCTACCGCATGTTTGACCTGCTGCTCTCGCCGAGTGCCGCCGAGCAGTCAGCGGATACGCCGGTCGAGCAGGCCATCCAGTACATCCGCTCGCATATCGGTCAGCCGATTTCCGTGGAGGAGCTGGCGTCTACCGTGTGCCTGAGCGCATCCTATTTCGCACATATGTTCAAGCGCCGCACCGGCTTCTCCCCTGCCGATTATGTGATCAACTCGCGCATTGAGCGGGCGAAGGTCCTGCTCGTGCGCACGCAGAAGCCGATCGCGGAAATCGCCGAGGAGGTCGGCTACTCGACCAGCGGCAGCCTGATCAACCTGTTCGTTAAGAAGGTCGGTACGTCACCGCGGCAGTACCGTATCCAGCATATGTCCAAAGCGATTGATGCGGTATGCAAAACCGATGTGCCGTTCATAGATACAGATGTGCCGGAGCTGTAACCGTGCAAATACGCAAAAAGACGCACATCGCAAGATGTGCGTCTCAGTCTGTCAAAATGTCATATTCCTGCAATTTAAATCATTCGCGCGCCAGTGCGCGCGAAACGCCTCACGGCCCGTTAAGACAACACCGCATAATGAGAACCACAGCTTCTTGCGCAGACTCCGGTCGCGCTGCTGCGGCGCTTTGCTGAAATTCTGCGCCCTGACTTTGCTGCGCTTTCACAGTAATACATCAAGTATTACTGCAAAACCGAGCCTCGTCAGCACGCAAAACCTGCTCGCAAATCGCCTTTTGTCTCATTATGCGGTGTTGCCTGAAAGGATGAAATGCAATAGATTTGTTCTGTTTTACAATTCCTCGACCGACACGATGCCTTTACGCTTGCCGACCAGTGTCATTAGCCGGTTTACCGTACAGCTGCGCGGCAGGCGCAGTGTGAAGATGGCGCAGGCGTTGTGCTCCCCGTTTTCCGCCGCACGGGTAATCTGGATATTCAACACCTTGACATTGCAGCCGCGGTAGAGTTGGAGCACATCGTCCAGACACGTTTTATCCTCGTATTCCATATACACATTGATCTCGGGAACGTGCTCCAGCACACGGTACTCCAGCCGCGAGAACACCTGCTCTGCCAGCATGATAAAGCAGGTGGCCAGAATGCCGCCCTCATAAAAGCCGCCGCCGAACGCCAGACCGATGATAGCCGAGGTCCACAGTCCGGCCGCCGTTGTCAGTCCCTTCACATTCTGCCGCTTGGTGACGATGATCGTACCGGCGCCGATGAAGCCGATGCCGGCAACAACCTGCGCGCCCAGACGCGCCATATCAGTGAAATAATGCATATTCAGATACAGATACTGACTGGTCAGCGTGGTGATCGCTGCACCGATGCAGATGAGGATATGGGTGCGGAAGCCTGCCGGACGACGCTTGTACGAGCGCTCGATGCCGATGATGCCGCCGCAGATAAATGCACAGGCGAGACGCACAAACACAGAGAGTGTGGTAACGCTGCGCAGACCGTCAAAAACAGATAACATATTGCCTTCCTCCCGTTACAGCTCTTCGATCACGCACAGGCAATCCAGCCCGGCCAGTTCGGACAGCAGCTGCGTATGCGGTATTTTTTCATTCAGACGGATTGAAAAGATCGAACTTGGATGCAGCTGCTCACCGCTCCGGTTGCGCTCGATGTCGATGTCATAGATCTGCACGTTCTGCGCCTTCAGCTGATTGATGATCGTGCTGACATCATCCATCGAGTTAAACTCCAGATACAGATTGATGTCGCGCGCGTTTTCCTGAATATATGCATCCACGATCGGAAACAGGCGGATGCTCAGAAAGATCATGGCAAACGCGATCAGTACGCACTCGTAAAATCCTGCGCCAACCGCAAGACCGGTACACGCAGAAGCCCACAAGCCGGCGGCGGTAGTCAGTCCCTTGACCTGCTGACGGCCGGTGACCAGAATCGTGCCTGCGCCGAGGAAGCCGATGCCGTTGATGACCTGTGCACCGAAGCGGGAAACGTCGGTTTTCATGCCGAGCTCAGCTGCAAGCGCCGACCACGGGCCGGTTATCAGCGTAAACTCATACAGACTGAGCAGCACGGTCAGTGCCGCGCCCAGACACACCAGCATATAAGTGCGGAACCCCGCCGGACGGCGTTTTCGTTCCCGCTCCAGACCGATGCAGCCGCCGAGCAGCATAGCCAGAACCAGCCGCAGCACGACCGATGCAAAATGAAATTCGCGAAGATATGCAATCGTTTCTGTCATGTTCTGCTCCTCCTCATTTTCTGCGGAAACCGCTTACGCACACGTTTGCGCTGATGGTCATTTTACACACTGTACTCCTTGGTATATATACAGTATAACACCGAATCAGGTCAAGTTTCATCCCTCACATTGTAAGAAGTATTTTGTTTATTTTTGTGTAATTTGTACATTCGCAAACGTTTGTGTATTTAATTATCTTCATATTATCATATATTAAGTTCTAAATATCTGCATTTGTGAAAATTTTCATTTCGATACGGCCTCTTCGAACTGTTTTTTCCCTTCCGCAGAGCGTAAATCCCCCCGTTCTGCACAGATTGCGCAGGACGGGGGGATTCGTTCCGTATCGCACGAAGAGGCACTTTCGCCTTACATGGTTCCTTCCTCCTCCATTGCGCTGAGCAGCGGCGTTACCATCTGCTTTTTGCGGCTGACAACACCCGGCAGCACGACCGAATGCTCCCCGCATTCCTTGCGGAACGCGGTATGCACCAGATTCTTTGCGCCCCTGCCGACATAGAGCAGTTCGGTCTTTTCCTCAATGATATCGGTCAGCATGACAAACTGCATGGACAGACCGCTCGTCTTGAGATAGTCCTCCATATAGTCCAGCATTTTATCCCGTATGCCGTTCAGCTCATTCTCGCTGACACTCGTGATCTGCGAAATGGCGATTTTCTTATTCTGTACCTGAAAGTACTTGAAATCCATGTGGAACAGCTCATCCATCGAACGGTCGCGCAGGCACGAGCTGGAGCGGAACATCTCCGTTGCATACTCCCTGATGTCCAGACCTGCGATCTGCGCCAGCTCCTCTGCGGCGGCGCGGTCGAGCGGCGTACAGGTCGGAGAACGGAACATCAGTGTATCCGACAGAATCGCAGAGCACAGCAGACCCGCGATTTTCGGTTCGATCGGCACATTATGCTCATGATACATTCCTGTGATAATGGTCGCGGTACAGCCGAGCGGCTGATTGCGGAAATAGATCGGCCCGCTCGTTTCAACCGAATCAATGCGGTGATGGTCGATAATTTCAATGATATTAGTCGAACGAATGCCGTCTGCCGCCTGATCCCGCTCGTTATGATCGACCAGAATGACCGACGGACGCTCCAGATCCAGCAGATTGCGCTGAGAAAACATTCCGATATACCGTCCCTGCTCATCCAGCAGCGGATAGTAGCGCATACGCTTTTTGGATACCGCGCGCTTTACATCCTCTACCACGTCATCGGGTTCAAAGGTGATCAGTCCCCTGCGGCGCATGACATGGCGCACCGGCACAGCCTGACTGACCACCTTGGCGCAGCTGTATGTCGTCAGCGGCGTTGCGATGATGGAAACCTGATTTTCACTTGCCAGCTTGCGGATGGTACGCGAGACTTTCGCACCGAGCCCGATAATAATGCAGCCCGCATTCATCTCAATGGCGCAGAGCTGACTCTCATAGCGGTTGCCGAGAATAACCATGTCGTGCGGCCCGATATAATCCTCCAGAACATCCGGATTGGCTGCCGCAACCACCACGCTGCCCTGCTCGAACCGCTTTTCGATATCACCGACAATCAGCGTACCATCCAATACATCCACCAGATTGCGATAGCTTGTGCCGGCCTCCGCCAATGCGTTCGCATCCTTGTCCTCCATATAGAAGCGCGCGATATCACTCAGCGTCAGCAGTCCCTTGAGATGACGGTCCTCATCGACAACAGCCAGCGTCTGAATATCATTTTCGTTCATGTAATTCCATGCGCGGTGCAGCGACATCTCCTCATCAATACCGGGAATCCTGCGATACTGCACATCGCTCAGACACGGCTCAAACGACTTGATATACCGCGGTGCTTTGACACCGAAGCGCTCAAGGACAAATTTGGTCTCTGTATTGACATGGCCTGCCCGGCAGGGGATATATGGTTCTCCGGTCAGCCTGTGCTTAAGCTCTGCATAACAGATCGCAGAGCAGATCGAATCTGTATCCGGATTACGGTGTCCGATAACAAAAACCGGGTTCATACTGTACCGACTCCTTTGTCTGAGAAATGACCGCGGGAACTGCTGTGGTTTTCCCGACGGTGTATGATTGCGGGTAAAAGGAAACAGCAGCACCGACCATGCCACTGATTCGGGTGCTGCTGTTCCCCTCGGGAAGAAATAAGACAATACCGCATAATTAGGTATCGTTTAGATATGGTCAATCTGATTTTCCATGCGGATCATGCCGGAAACACCTGCCAGCTCCTGACAGAATGCATTCTGCGCGGACTCATATCCGTGCGGCGGAAAGCTTGCACGGAAGCTGATGATGTAGGTGTTATGCGGAGTTCTGCCGAAGGACAGATTAAGCAGCTTTGCGAAATGCCGTTCTGCCAGATGCGACAGCTCCACCATGATGTCGCCCATGTGGTCACATTCGATCTGCAGATCCAGCTCCGGGCGCCTTCTGGTGCGGATTTTCTCCTGAATCCCGTCAAACGCCACCAGCGTTACAAAGGCAATCACCGTACCGACCGCCGTGAGCACATAGTATCCCATGCCGACCGACAGACCGAGACAGGCAACGACCCAGACACTGGCCGCCGTTGTCAGTCCGCGAACGGTAAATCCCTCACGCAGGATTGCACCGGCACCCAGAAAACCGATGCCGTTGATGACCTGTGCGCCCAGTCGCGCCGGGTCAGAGGGCGTTGTGCCGAATACCGCGATCGTCTGCTCATACATGATGCAGCTTGTCACCATGACCACGCACGAGCCGAGTGCTACCAGAATATGTGTGCGGATTCCCGCCGGATGCGAGGTTCGTGCGCGCTGCGCGCCGACGGCAAACCCGACGATCACTGCACCCAGCAGCCGCAGCACGATATCCACCACTGTAATTTTCCCCATTTTCGTTTCCCTCCTGTCTAAAATATTTGACCGCACCCTGCAATGGCAGGGTACGGTCAGAAAAAGAGAGAGAGATTGTTACGGTTACGTTCTTTTTCTTATTGCATCGTCAAGCGCTCTGCTCGATTTCGCTCCTCCAGATAATCCACCAGCTCCGGCAATTCCCGAATGATATGATCCGGCTGGTAAGCAGCATCTACACCGGCATCCTTCTGCGCCGACAGGAACGACTGGATCTGGATCGCGGCACCAAAATGCATTCGCTTTGCACCGATGATGTCACGCGAGATCGTATCGCCCACATAGGCACATTCCTCCGGCTTCGCCTGCATCTGGCGCAGCGAGATCTGGAAAATAGACGGATGCGGTTTCCGGTATCCGGTCACGCTGGACAGGGTAACATCTTCAAAATAATCGCGGATTCCGTACTGCTCCAGCACATCGAACACCGAATAAAGCGATGCCGTGTTGGAGATGACGCCCAGATGATACCCGCGTTTTTTCAGTTCCTCCAAAGTCTCCTTGACCTTCGGACGAAGCTCGCGGTGATAATAGGTCACTTCCCACATGCCGGCCAGCCGTTCCGCTACCTCCTGCAGTTTTTCACGGTCCAGATTGAAGTCCGCCATATAATACTCCGGCCAGATTTCCTCCGGTTTTTTCTCCAGTTCGTTGGATTCGCTCCATTGTTTGTAGGTACGGATACCGCTGTTCAGCTTGTTCCAGAAGGTAATGTCATTGCAGCCTGTACCCAGATCATGTTCATTGAGGAACGTCCGCAACTCTCCGGTAACCGAGTGAATCGTCTGATCATTATACCAGATATCCTCGAGCGTTCCTCCCATATCAAATAATATAGTGTTAATCACGTTTACTCCTCCTTCTGCGGCAGTGCAAGGGAGGCACGAACCACATTGTGATCGCTCAGCTCCGGCTGTGTATACCGGGCCAGCGCACTGTCCTGCGCAGCAAAGCCGCAGTCTGCCGTCAGTGTAGAAATCACACTGCTGCAGTGCACGGTAAAGCCGCGCGGCAGCAACCAATCCAGCTTCATATGCAGGCAGCCGCCCTCCGGCAGCGGTTTGCGCCGTGTGCAGTCCGCACCGCCCGAAGCCGCCCGCCATGCATAGCCTGCTGCGGTGCAGTCCTGCAGAAGCGGTTCATACAGGTCGATCATTTCGATCGCCGCAGCCAGTTCCTCCGGCTCGTCACACAGATGACGAATCACCGCCTTATCGCGTCCGTCAAAGGTATTGGTATTGAGATCGCCGCCCAACACAACGGGAATCCCCGGAAATACACGCTCAACCTCCTGCAGTACAGCTTTCATCTGCTGCAGGCGTCCCGCGCCGCTCGTCCGGTTTTCCAGATGGATGGATACCGCGCCGACCTCCTGTCCCTGCACATCAAGCTTTGCAAAAACCGCATTGCGGCCGCCGATGCGCTTCTGTCGGTCATAATACCAGTTATACTGCTCCGGCAGACGGAGCACCTCTGCCCACAGGATCGGCCAGCGCGAAAAGATTGCATTGCCGTGAAACCCGTGTGCAGCGTCCTTCAGCTCGACAAACTCCAGCCCGAACACATACTGCATTCCCAGCGCACGGGCGATCTCTGCGGCAGTATCCCGCTCGCCCGACCGGGCACAGCCGCTATCCAGCTCATTGGCCAGGATCAGGTCATACGGCCGCAGCGCCGGGCATTCCCGGAGAAAATCTACTGTTTCGGCAAGACATATGCCCCGCTCCATGTTGAACACCAGCGGATTCAGTTCTTTCTTCTGCGGCACCGCACCCGCAAACCGGGTCACGATCTCCGCCTCAAAAAACTGAGGAATATCCCGCATCACCGCATCCTGCGATTCCTGCTCCAACCGTGCCGCAGATTGCAGCACGCACTCTTTTGTCAGTTTTTCCATACTGCTCCCCTTTACAGGCGGCGCGGCATCGGTTTTTTGTACAGCTTGAAATATAGCGTCCACGATACCGCGTTGCCGACAAGGATCGGCATCAGGGTATACAGGAAGGTCACATACAGCATCATATTCCGGGCAGCAGGCTCCAGCTGGAACGCTGCGACCACGCACATGATCGTGATAACCGGCAGGCTCGCAAAGCTGTAAGGCACGATCCGCTTATCCGGCAGCAGAAACAGGATGCAGCAGACCGCAGTACCTACCACAGAGATCAGACCGCAGTGGATCCAGTTCTCTGCCATGCCTCCGCCGAGAGGCAGATTGTCATGCAGTACGCCGGTCAGCAGTGCATACATACCGCCGAATACCAGGCAGAACAGCAGGTCCACGAAAAAGCAGGTAACTGCCATCGGACTCTTGCGCTTGCCTTCCTTGGTTACGAATAAAGCCATTCTGTATGCTCCTTCCGCTTTTACTATCCGCGGCAGGCTTTTCAGCCTGCCGCGTCCGTATCGTTTTCTCTTTTTGATTACGTCTTAGCCAAGCAGCGTCCAGAAATCACGAACCGGGTTGATGTTCTCATAGATATCGGTAACGTTGAAATCAGAAACGTGCAGCTCGCTGTACGGGGTAGAACCCTCAGCCGGTTCGATATCATCGCGTACCGGCCAGCCGCCCAGTGTATTGAAGTACTTGTAGCCGGATACATCGCCGTCTGCGCCGCCCATCATGAAGCGGACCAGCAGCTTGGCAGCATTCGGATGCTCGCACTCGCCGACAACATACAGGGTGTTGATCTGCGGGATACCAGTGGTCGGCTCGAGGTTTACCGGAGCGAGGCACCAGTTGTTATCCTCGTTCTTACGCAGCTTGGAGGAAGCGCAGAAGCCAATCGGCGGATTGGTCTGACCCTTGGTACCTACAGCTTCCGCGATCTCGTCAGAAGAAGAGGTGAAGATGGGTTCGTTGTCATGCAGACGCTTGAGGAACTCATAGCCTGCGTTCTCGCAGCCGTCGGACAGCGTCAGCTCTTTACCGTACAGCTCCTTGTAGGAAGCAGCCAGCTCATCCGGAACATCGCCTACGCAGAAACCGGTGATCCAGGAGCCCCATGCCAGATTATCCAGCGGGTTCTGCATCATGACACGGCCCTTCCAGTCCGGCTCGGTCAGCTGCCAGATATTCGTCACCGGAGAACCGTCCGGATAAGCTTCACTGTTGTAGAACAGCTGCGTCAGCTCGACATACATCGGGGTCTGCGTCTTGGTGTACTTTTCATCAATGTGCGACAGGATATCTGCCGGCTTGTAGTTATAGAACTTGCGCGGCAGAATATACTCGTTGTACAGTGTACCGTCCTGATCCTTGATATGCACCACATCAGCAACGTGCTGACCGGCATCATACTCACGGGTGACCTTTTCCAGCAGCTCGTTGGTGGAAATATCGAACGGCTCTACTTCAATGCCGGGATACTTCTCCATGAAGGCATTGGCGACCTTGGTGATACGGGAGGAAATCGAATAGATGGTTACCTTGCCCTCTTCCTTCGCCTTCTCGTACAGTTCCTCATCGGTCTCATCCGTGTTGAAGATACCGGAGGACTCTTCCCACTCGCTCAGCTGGAGCGTGCCCGCTGCCGCTGCCTCATTCGGATCCTGCGCAGCATCGCTGCCCGTGTCCTTCGTCGCTCCGCCTCCGCCGCACGCGGTCAGCGAGAACATCATTGTTGCTGCCAGAATACCTGCTAAAGTGCGCTTGTGCTGTAACATTTGTTTTTCCTCCTTCAGTTTCCTCTCTTCTTTTCTTGTGAATGTGTGAATTGCTGGTATGGTGCTTATTCAACCGAATACTTGATGAGGTTTTCGGTTTTCTTATCAAATGCGTTGATCTTGGTGGTGTCGATCGACAGATAGACCACCTGATCCGGGTTGTAATGCGTAATGCCGAGTGCCTTGATGACCATGCTCACGCCGCCGACCTTGACAGTGACCAGAGTCTCGGAGCCGGCAGGCATCGAGGTGTAGATATGCGCTTCGATGTCGGACGGGGACTGACGCGAGGTGTTGATGGCAATCTGCTCCGGACGAATGCCGAGCACTGCATCGAACGATGCTTCCCGCGGCATATTCTCGTCCTTGAGATGATCGGCTGGGAATGTCATCCGGCCCAGCACGCTGTTTACTGTCAGACCGGAAGCGGAAACCTCTGCCTTGCCGTCAACAAAGTTAATGCGCGGGTTGCCGATAAAGTCTGCCACATACAGATTGGCGGGGTTGTTGTACAGCTCCAGCGGATGTGCCACCTGAATGATGATGCCTTCGCGGAAAATCGCGATCTTGGTGGACATGGTCAGCGCCTCGACCTGATCGTGGGTAACGTAGATCATCGTCGTGCCGGTTTCGGTGTGCAGACGCTTAAGCTCGCTGCGCATATCCACGCGGAGCTTTGCATCCAGGTTGGACAGCGGCTCATCCATCAGCAGCAGATGCGGCTCGGAAGCGATCGCGCGGGCGATTGCAACACGCTGCTGCTGGCCGCCGGACAGCTCGGACGGGTAACGGTCTACATACTGGCCGATCTGCATGCGGCCAAGGGCATCCTTGATGCGGCGATCTACCTCATCCTTGGGCAGCTTCTGGATATTCAGACCGAACGCGATGTTCTCGCGCACCGTCATATGCGGCCACAATGCGTAGGACTGGAATACCAGGTTGAGGTCACGTTCGCTCGGAGGCGCGAAATGAGCCTCCGCAGCGTTGACGATTTCCTTGCCGTCCATGTGAATGGTGCCGTTCTGCGGCTTCTCCAAGCCGGATACTACACGCAGCGTGGTGGTTTTGCCGCAGCCGGACGGGCCGAGCAGCGTCATAAAGTCACCGTCTTCAATCGTAAGGTTTACATCCTTCAGAATGTGGTTCTTACCGTAGAATTTATCAATATGCTTCAGTTCAATTTTGCTCATTTTCCAAACTCCTTTTTTCCGGTTATACCATGCGGATCAACCGCCCATGCTCTTCGCCAGATCTGCGTCGCCAAAGATATTCGCCAGTGCGTATACCAGGAATACGATGGAGAACATGACGATTGCCACGCAGTCAGAAGCCTGCGGAGAGTTACTGTTCTGATACTGGAATGCCAAATACGGCAGCGTGGAGGTTTTCGGGGTCATCAGCAGGATGATCAGATCGAGTTCCTTCATAATGGAAACGAAGATCAGCATGAAGCCCGAAACGAAGCCGCCCTTGGAAAGCGGGAATACAATGCGGATAAAGCGCTTGAAGAAGCCTGCGCCTGCGATCTCGGCTGCTTCCTCCAGCTCGCCGCCGATCTGCAGCATATTGGATGTGCCGGCGCGGGAAGCGAACGGCAGATGCTTGACGACCGAGGTAATGGTCAGCAGGGCGAACGTGCCGTACAGGGACGGAACCAGCGTTACGCCGAACAGCTCCTGCGGGCGGGAGAACATCGACAGGAAGATACCGCCGAATGCGATGGACGGGATCAGATACGGAATGAATACCAGCTGCTCTACGACCTTGCCGTGCAGCTTGCCGCGGCCCTTGGCGCAGATATAACCGATGATCTGAC
>OLOG01000979.1_pt1 | contig 20525 bp, 20 predicted proteins | sample 1672351 | NCBI WGS metagenome assembly OLOG01 (sample SAMEA3136674, study PRJEB25190) | human gut metagenome | biome: human gut; feature: human-associated habitat; material: faeces | place: Austria | collected 2013 | reverse complement strand
ATTATTTCGTTTTTCTCATATACAAAATGAACGACTACCTTCAAATTACAATTTATTCCAAGTTAGCATGTCTTGCAATCAAATCATCATTTGTTTGTCCTGTCTTATCTCTTAATGTCATGATCACTGTATCATATGTCAGCCAGCTTAGCTGTTCAAACATTGATCCGACTGGCTGGATGGATTCGACACTCTTCTTTCCGTCCTCTAATGATCTTGTATTTCCTGGTAATTGAATGTATGCTTTTGCCATAGATCCGATCGTATTTTCAGGAGAGATTGTAACAGTCGCAATATCTGCTCCCTGTTTCTTTGCTTTCTCTGCCATAACGACTAATCCAGCAGTTGTTCCTGATCCTGAACCAATGATCAGTAAGTCTCCTTCTTTGATCGGTGGTGTTGTTGGTTCTCCGACAAATGATACATCAAATCCTAAATGTAATAATCTATTTGAAAATCCTCTGGCACAGAATCCTGATCTTCCGGCTCCTGCTACAAAGATTCTTTTTGCTGCAATGATCGCGTCTGCAAATTTGTTTACCTGATCCTCATCTACCTGTGTTGCTGCTTCCTGAAGTTCTAAAATAATATTTTTTAAATTCTGACATTCCATAATTGATTCTCCTCGTATGATTACCTTAACTTACAATTCTTTTTTATTCCGCATGTACTTTTTCATAGATTGCTTTTGCTGCTGCAACTGGATCTTCTGCATGGTTGATTCCACCACCTACGATCACGATGTCAGCTCCCATTGCTTTGTATTCATCGACTGTATTTACATTGATTCCACCAGCAACAGAGATCATTGACTGTTTGCTTGCGGCTTTGATACGTTTTAAGTCATCCATTGGTGTAACTCCTGCTGCCTGTAAATCCACTCCAACATGAACTCCTATACAATTTACTCCTGCTTCTTCGATCTCTGCAACACGTCCTTCAAGATCTTTGACACAGATCATATCTACGAATACTTTCTTTCCGTATTTCTTTGCTGCATCTAAGCATCCTTTGATCGTTAATGTGTCTGTCACACCAAGTACTGTACAGTAATCAGCCCCTGCTTTATAAGTAAGTTCTGCTTCGTAGTCTCCTGCATCCATGATCTTTGTGTCTGCTAACACTTCAAGTTCTGGATATTTTGCTTTGATTCTTTTGACTGGTTCCATACCACAGTCAATGATAAATGGTGATCCGATCTCTACGATGTCGACATAGTTATGTACTTTGTCAACTAATTCCATTGCGTCCTCTAATGTGATATCATCTAATGCTAACTGTAATTTCATAATCATCCGCCTTTCTTGTGGAAGTATGTGCCTTAAATGTGTTTGTTTTTGTTTATATCTGTATTATATCCACAAACTTCCACATTGTCAATCTGTTTTTTGGAACTTTGTGGATGTATTCAATGTACAGTATTGCATTTTCCCTTATTTTTCATTATAATAAACACAAAGTTCCACATGTTTTATGTGATACTGACACATTTCAATCTTTAAAGAAAGGAGAATTTCATTAAAGTAAAAACTCTTTATTTGAAATAAACATAGATTTATGGCAAAAAAAATAGCTGCCCAGAGACAAAAAGAAATCGTAGAATTATTAGAAAAAAATGGCGGGTATAAGATGACGGAACTTGCAGAAATCTTTCAGGTTTCAAAGGAAACAATCCGCCGTGATCTGATTCATTTAAATGAAATTGGGGCAATCCAGAAAAAATATGGAGGTGCTGTATCTGCGTATGAATTCCAGTCACAACCAGTATCTGCAAAATCAGAAAAGAATCATGCACTGAAAGAAAAAATCTGTAAAAAAGCTTTAGAATTTATCCAAGACAATTCAGTGATCTATCTTGATACTGGCAGCACCTGTGCTTGCCTTGCTTCTATGTTAAGCAAGCGTGAGGGATTAACAATTATCACAAATTCACTTTCTGTTGCCCAGGCACTGATTGGTTCGAAATGCATTGTCCACGTTGCCGGCGGACAGATGAACAGTTTAAATTTATCCTTTGAAGGATATCAGACAACAAACTTTTTAGGTACTGTCAAAGTTGAAACCGCTTTCTTTGGCACAACAGGATTCGACCAGCATAACGGTCCGACTACCATTGATTTCTTGGATGCCCAGGCAAAACAGACGATTCTTCATAATTCAAAAACAAGTATCGTGCTGACCGACAGCAGCAAAGCTACATCAACTGCTTTAAGCCAGTATGCAACGTGGCAGGAGACTGATTATCTGATCTCTGATGATGGTCTTCCAAAAGAAACAATCAGTAAATTAGGGGAATACACACAGATCATTACTGTATAATCTTATTTGTTTATATTTTTATTACATAGGGGATTTCATCGAAATTTCCTATGTAATAAAAAAAGACCAACACATTTTCGTGCTAATCTTTTACTTTTTATAATTGATTCATCTCTTTAAATGAGATCAACCTGATATTTTCCTCTTCACTTGCTAATTGCTGTAATTTCGTAGTAAATCCAGATTTTGAGAATATCATATAACTTTGTTTCTGATAATTAAATAATCCACTTCTTTCTTGTAATGTCTCCAAAACTTCCACATCAACTGGTTCATTTCTCCACTTACATTCTCCAAAGATTGCTTCCATACCATTCTCTGCCATAATATCAATCTCTTCCTGACGTTTCTTCTTCTGATTATTTCCCCACCATCGTCCAAACTCACCTGCTGGAAACGGAAGCGTGATATAAATCTGTGGCTGGTATAAATATTGTTTGCTAATTTCTTCAAAAATATATCCCATAAAATGATTTAACTGCGGTTTTACTGATATATCATAAATCGTTTCTCCGATTCCACGCATAATTCCACTAAGATTTGGTCTTACAAAACGATACCAGAACAAAAACATAAAATCTTCCAATTGATACAATGTTTTTCTGCTTTTAATTCCTTCTGTTAATGGTGTTTCTTTCTTAATGATCCCTAATGTTATTAATGATTGAATCTGTGCACTGCATCCGCTGCTTGCAAGTCCTGTTTTTGTTGCAATCTCATTTAACCTGCTTGCCCCTCCTGCAATTGCTGTAATAATCGAATGATAACTTGATGGATCCTGAAGCTCTTGTTTCAGCAAATTTCCAGGCTCATCAAATAAGCGGCCACTTTCATCAAAGAATAAATTCTTAATATTATCATCCATCGACCAGTCATTATGAATTCTTGACAAATACTCTGGAATACCACCTGTCACACCATATAAAACTGCTTGTTCTTCTGCTTTGAACCCTGAAAGCAGTTGTCTTGCCTCAAAATAGCTAAAAGGATGCAGTTTAAACTGAGCTGTTCTTCTCCCATACAAGGGACTTTTATACCCTAACACCTGTTCCTCCATAAAACTCATGGAAGACCCACACAAAATCAAAAATAAATTCGAATCTTTCCAACGTTGATCAATGTGACTTTGCAACATCGAAGAAATCGCAGGATAAGATGCCGCAAGATATGGAAATTCATCAATTGCGATCACAAGCCTTTCTTCATGATCTGCATTTTTACATAAATGATCAATATAAGAAAGTAAACTTTCAAAATCAGGAAATTCCGGCATATAAAAATCTCCGTTTTTTTCAGCTAATAATGCTTTTGAAATACCTGACAGATTTTCTTTGGCTGTGCCTTCCACTGCCATATAATACACTGATCTTTTCTTTTTCAAAAACTCATTGATCAACATCGTCTTCCCAACCCGTCGTCTTCCATAAATAACAACAAACTGGAATCCCTGCTCCCTATACAACTCATCTAACTTCTTAAGTTCCCGATCTCTTCCAACGAAATTCATGCTATCATCCTTCTTTTTGCTAATTGGTTAATTACTAATCGATCAATTACTAATTATGTAATTAGTAATTTTATATTATTATAACATAATTTATAATTTTTAACCAATCCTTCTTAAGTTTTGATTTGAAAGGTAGTCGTGGGGATTGTATATGAGAAAAACGAAATAATCACAAATCAGAATTTACTTACATAATTCTAGCACTGCCTTCGCTGCCTCTTCATCCGTGATCAGTGTATTAATATACCCGCCTCTCACGGCTCCAAGTATCGCTTCAGCTTTCATCTCAAGTCCTGCCACACAGATAACATTCTCAGTATTCTTAATATCCTCGATTCCAAGTCCGATCATCTTATTCACAAATGGTGTCACAACTTCATTTCCTTCCATATCGTAAAAATGTCCTCCAATATGTCCGATCGCACCTTTCTTCTCAAGATTGTATAAATCTCTCGTACTAAGATAAGATTTCCAACTCTTATATACGATAGAACCGACACTGGTAAGGATAATATCTGCATTTCTTGCGAGTTCTAAGCATCCTTTAATGTTTGGTTCCTGCTCAAGACTGTCTCTGACCTCTTCAGAATTTACGAACAATGGTGCATAAATGTAATGATAGGTTCCACCATATGCATAAGCAAGTTCTTTGGAAAGATCCAAAGAATCTCTCTCTGGTGTTCTTACATTTGCTGCTCCCATGATCGGTACGACCGTGATTGGGATATTCTTGCTGGTTTTTACTGCTTTGACTGTATGATACATCGTATTTCCCCATGAAATTCCAAGGATCATGTTGTCATTTAACAGATTGTCAAGGTAATAAGCGGCAACCTCTCCAAGTTTCTGTAAAACCATCGTATCATTACTTTCTTTTGTTGAGATTACCCTCACGTCTTTCAGTGAGAACCTTTTCATAAATTCCTGTTCCAGCTCTATATTGCGGTCCCATGGCTCTAAAATCTTGATCTCTACGATTCCAAGCTGTCTTGCCTCTTTTAACATTCTTGAAATCTTGGAACGCGAGGTAAAAAAACGTTCCGCAATCTGATTCTGAGTCATTTCCGCGTTATAATAGAGGTTTGCAACACTGGCAAGCATGTTGCGCTTTTCGTTATCACTAAGTGAATCATATTCCTTCATTGTTTTCCACCTCCCATTCTTTATCCAAAGCTCTTTTATTATACCGCATCATCAAATGTGAGTCCAGTATACAGTCTTTGGTTTATCTTAACTTGATTTCCATGCATCCTATCTTATTTTTCTACTTTGTATAATGCGATTTCATCGATTTCTCTGTTTGCAGATAAGATATAATCTTCGCCATCATTTGTGTAATGAAGAACGTTTGCAGGTCCTACATCACTGTCTAAAAGGTCTGCTGTAAATGTTAATTTTTCAGCATCTGTACATCTGAAGAATAACAGATTTCTTTCGCCTTTTCGATGTCCAATTAAAACACCCTGTGTTCCTGCGATCTCTCCACCCCAGATTCCGTGAGCGAATTCAGCATCTTTTTCATAAGTGTAGACTTTCTTGAATTCTCCATCCTGTTTCTTGAAAATGCTGATCTTTTCTCCGTGGAATGGTGAGATTGTTAACATTTCTAATTCACCATCGTTGTCAAAGTCTGCAAATGCCATATCACTGCTTGCTTCATCTAAGATCTGTTTGATCTCCCATGTTCCTTCTGCAGATTCTGGTGGTGTACATTCAAAGACACCTTCATTTGCTGCAACATAGGATCTTAAAACACCGTCAACTTCTGCTTTACAATATCCGTGATTCTTTAATAAACCTTCTTTTAATACTTCAAACTGTAATGGATGTTCTTCATCAACTGTACTTAAATCTTCTGGAAGAACGCATACCTGAATCTTTCCTGGACTTCTCCAGTCTTCTTTGTATTCATGCCCTGATTTTAAAGTACATGCAATCACATAATTGACTCCATTTCTTGAAATGATATCAAAACGATGTACAAATGGAAGTTCTGCTAATGTTCTTACTTTCCATTCCCCATCTTCCGGGTAAGCTAAGATAATTTTAGCTTCTTTTGAATCATTTGGAGAATAAAATTTATGTGTTGCCAAAAACTGTCCGTCGGAACCAGGGACCTGAACCATTGACATGGTTCCTCCCGGTCCTTCCCAGATGACTTCTTCCTGATTTCCTTCCAGATCATATAGACGGCACTGGTTTACTTTTTCTGCTGCAACGAGCATATGTTTTTTCCCTTTGTAAGTTAAAGGTGCTACGGAATAGCATTTTTCTAAGTTTCCGATGACTTTCTTTGATACTTTCATTATGCCACCTTCTTCCTATAAGCAAGAACGGAATGGGATATTCTGTGGTGCTTCAAAGCAGTCTTCGAATCCTCTTCTATGATGATAGTAGATTTTGTCTTTGTCTGCTGGATATGTGTATTTTCCTCCAACCTGCCAGAAGAATGGATGGAATTTGTATTCGTTACGGTCTTTCTTGAAGTCATATAATACTTTGATCTCATCGCAATCAGCCTGGAAGTTTGTCCATACATCCCAGTGGATCGGTACAACAACTTTGCACTGTAAGTTTTCAGCCATACGAAGGATATCTACAGATGTCATCTTATCCTGCATACCGATTGGGTTTTCTCCGAAAGATCCGAATGCTACGTCTACATCGTAATCTTTTCCGTGTTTTGCAAAGTAGATAGAGAAGTGAGAATCTCCAGAATGATAGATGTTTCCACCTGGTGTCTTAACTAAGTAGTTTACTGCTTTATCATCCATATCTGTTGGGCATACGCCTGTTAATTCTTCTCTGTCTGGACCTGTAGAGTCTGTTGTTACGATACATGTTCTGTCAAAAGAATCTAATGCAATGATCTCGATATCTTTGATCTTGATGGAATCTCCAGGTTTTACTGTGATACAACGATCTGCTGGAACTCCCCATTTCTGCCATAATTCTACGGATTTTTTAGGTCCGATGAATGGTACTGGAATTTCATTTCCATTTTCATCTGTTGTTGTCATTCCGCTGTTAATTACGTGTGCTGCCCATTCTGCTGACATATGATCCTGATGATAATGTGTTGCAAGAACTGCATCAACTTTCTTAAATGCAAATGGATCGATTACAAATGGTACATTACGAAGGTTTGGCTGCATTGCACGTCCACCACACATATTTGCCATCTGATGTCCGACTTTCATCTTTCCATCTCCATGTGTACGTTTACCATTTCCACACCATAAGTCGATTGTGATATTTGTATCATCTGGTGTTTTAAACCATACACCTGTACATCCAAGCCACCACATCGCTACATTTCCTGGTGCTACAACTTCATTTTCAATATCTTCTACTAACCATGTTCCCCACTCTGGGAATGTGCTTTCAATCCAGCTTTCTCTTGTCATTTCACTAATTTTACTCATAACCTTGATCTCCTTTTCTATCCAAAATACTCTATCTATTCATCCTATAAGTCGTTTCCGTAATAAGCATTTTCTCCATGTTTTCTGAAGAAATGTTTGTCCTGTAATACCTGTGGTGCTTCCTCAATGTCTTTTTTCAGGTGTTCACAACGATATGCCATTTTCGCTACTTCTTCCATAACAACTGCATTGTGAACTGCTTCGGCTGCATCTTTCCCCCATGCAAATGGTCCATGGTTTGTACATAAAACACCTGGTACATAGACTGGATTCTTGTCTTTAAATGTTTCTGCGATCACAATTCCTGTGTTTTTTTCATACTCTCCATTGATCTCATCGGCTGTCAAAGCTCTTGCACATGGGATATCTCCAAAGAAATAATCTGCATGTGTTGTTCCATAACATGGAATGCTTCTTCCTGCCTGTGCCCAAGATGTTGCCCAAGGGGAATGTGTATGAACGATTCCTCCGACTTCTGGAAATGCTTTGTAAAGCTCAACGTGAGTTGGTGTATCTGAAGAAGGATTTAAGTCACCCTCGACTTTTTCTCCATTTAAATCTACGACAACTAACATATCTGGTGTCAGTTTTTCATAGTCAACACCACTTGGCTTAATGACAAACAATCCGCGTTCTCTGTCGATCCCACTGACATTTCCCCATGTATAAGTTACCAGCCCTTTTGCCGGCAATTCCATATTTTCTTCATATACTTGCTGTTTTAATTCATCAAGCATCTTCTTAACTCCTTCCTTACTTTCCTGCATTTCCAAATATTTTCTCTAATTCTTTTCCAACACCGTCCTGATCATTGTTTCCTGCGATCATATCCGCCGCTTCTTTTACGACATCATCTGCATTTTCCATTGCGATTCCAAGTCCCGCCAGCTTAAGCATTTCCATATCGTTGACTTCATCACCAAATGCGACGATATCTTTGATTGAAATGTCTAAGGCCTGTGCAAGCTTTTTAACCGCTTCTGCCTTGGAAACTCCTCTTGCTTTGACTGCAAGAACTCTTTTCCCAGAACGAATGGCATCTGCATCTGTTTCTTTTTTGACCACTTCAGCTACTTCATCTAAATACTGCGTATTATCATGACTGACGACAATCTTGTAAACGATATGATCATCAACATATTCATCAAGATCACTGACAATCTGCATCGGTATTTGTTCATCTTCATTGACTGTCTGATTGAATTTCTGATGGATCAGAAATCTTTCATTTTCTGGATCATCTGAAACCAGCTCGTCTTTAGCAAAAACATAATACTGTAATCCGTATTTCTGACAGATCTTAAATGTTTTGTGACAGGTTTCACTGCTGATATGATTCTCGTATAAAATCTCTCCAGTCCTTATGTTTCGAATGACAGCTCCATCACACCCAATGACGATGTTGGCATTTTTTAATTGCTTTGTATATGCTCTTGTCATAACATCTGATCTTCCAGTTGCCATAACAAATGTTACATTTTGATCTTTTAGTTTTTGAATTGCCTTTGTATTGGCATCTGAAACCTGTTTTTGACTGTTTAACAAGGTCCCATCAAGATCTGTCACTACCATTCGATACATGATTTCCTCCTTATGCAGGAACTTTGATCCCTGCCTGTTCCATCTTATCCTCCACGAACAGACGAGCCTTCTTAATTACCTCAACGGCTTCTTCCATTGTCTGTTTCTTTGTATTATCTGCCCACATCTCGATCAGGAACATTCCTGTATAATTTAATTCTTTTAATTTCTTAAAGATGTCTGTAAATCTTACAGTTCCTTCTCCAAATGGAACACATTTAAATACCCCAGGATTTGTCTCTTTGACATGGATCGCTACTGTCTCACCGATTCCAAGTTCAAATTCACTTTCCACATCGGCTGCAAACTGTGTCAGATTTCCCATATCTGGATAAATCTTAAAGTATGGAGATGGAATCTCTTTGATATAGTGCATGGCACGAAGAATTGTTCCTACAAATTCAGTATCCATGATCTCCATTGCAAGGATCACTCCTGCATGGCTTGCCATTTCTACTGATTTTTTCATTCCATCTAAGAACGATGCTTTTGTTTCTTCATCTGATTCTTCATAGTACACATCATAAGTCGCCAGCTGAATCACTCTGATTCCTAGTTTCTGTGACAGAAGAATTGCTTTCTCCATGATCTCAAATGCTCTGTCTCTTGTTTCTTTGTTTTTGCTTCCAAACGGGAATCTTCTGTGACCACTTAAGCACATGCTTGGAATGATGATCCCTGTCTCTTTCATGTAAGAGCGGATTTCCTCAATCTGCTCATCACTCCAGTCAAGTCTTGCTAATCTCTCATCCGATTCATCGATGGAAATCTCGATATAATCAAATCCTGCCTGATTTGCAGCCTGCATTTTTTGAAGCCATGTAAAATCATTTGGAAGAGCTTTTTCGTAAATTCCTAATGGCCTTTTTTTGATATCGTACATCTGTCTCACCCCGATTTATTCTGCAGGCATATCTAATGCTTCTCTGATCTTTGCTTCGATTTCTTTTTCAGATAATAAGTTTTTAAGTCCAACAACTTTTGTATCTTTTCCTGGACGGAACTGAGATGTAAATGTTTCAGATACGAAGATCATGTCATAGTTGTTTGCGACACCTTTTGCTTCTCCAACGCTCATATGTCCGATTTCTGCGTCGATCCCTAATCTTTTGAATACTTTGTTGATTTTCATTTTGATCATCTGGCTTGATCCCATTCCATTTCCACATGCTGCGATTGCTTTGATTTTCATAATAAATACCTCCTGAATTTGGCTGATTGATTAATTGTTTTATTTAAAATTGGTTTTTTATAAAGTAGTTCGGTTCACTAAGTGCTCTACTCCTAGTAGTCTTCATCTTCCTGACCTACTGTGAAATATTTTTCTTTATCAGATTTTGCATACTGAATCTGCGGAATAGCTAACATTGCTACTACAGCTAAGATAACTCCAGGTACCTTTAAGTACTTAACAACGTAAGATATTACAAGGAAGATTGTTGAGAAGTCGAAGTTTCCATGCCATCCACCGAATGCTACTAACTGTAAGACGTAAGCACAAACGGCTCCACCTAATACCTGAATGACTCCACTGATAAATGGTAAGATCATGGCTGCTTTTACTCCACCTCTGTGGTTTGCGTATACTGCGATACTTGCGTTATCGAAGAACAGTGGTACGAATCCTGCAATGATCATGACTGGTGAGTGGAAGATCAATAGTCCTGCGATTGCTAAGAACTGTCCAAGTGCTCCACAGAAGAAACCAACTGTTACTGCGTTTGCTGGTGCGAATCCATAAGCTACGGCACAGTCTACTGCTGGGATTGCTCCTGGAAGCAGCTTGTCTGAAATACCTTTGAATGATTCTGTAAGTTCTGCTACGAACATACGAACACCTGCCTGTAATACATTTAAGTAAACGGTAAAGCTTAATGCTTTAGAGAAGATATAGAATCCAAATGCTGTTGTCTGTGAGAATGTCTCATCTAAGCTTCTCATGAAGTCTTCACCAAGTACTAACATGATGATTCCGAAGAATACGAACATTAATACGGATGTGGATACTACGTTGTCACTGAACATCTGTAAGAATCCTGGAAGTTTGATATTCTCAATAGAATCCTCTTTTTTACCGATCTTTGGTGCGATCTTATCAGCTAACCAGATTGCAAACATCTGCTGATGTCCGATTGCGAATCCACCTTCACCATCTGTTAAACGATCTGTTGGTTCAACAGTTAAGTTAGAGAATACTGCCTGGTATGTACCGACTAAGATTCCGACTGCTACGGCTCCCCAGATATTACGAAGTCCTGGGATGAATAAGAATACGATCCATGTTACTGTTGTTGCCTGCTGTACCATGATATGTCCAGTTAACAGTAATGTACGAAGTTTTGTAGCTTTACGGAAGATCAATAAGATGATGTTCCAGATAAATGCCATTAACAATGATGTCATTGTCCATGCTGCGGATAATCCAATGTTTTCAAGTGCTGCGTTAACTGCGTTTAATCCAAAATACGGGTCAATTACTACCGCGTTCAAATGGAACTTCTGGTTCAATCCTGCAAGGATTGGTCGGAATGTGTTGATCAGTCCGGCAGAACCTACGTTTAAGATCATGTAACCTACAACTGCTTTTAAGAAACCTGCTAATGTTTCATACCATTTTCTTCCTAATAAGATGTATCCAACTAAGACGATCAGTCCTACGAAGAACTCCGCTTTTGTTAAGATGTTATTGGATACAAAAGTAAATACTGTGTTTAATATTTCCATCCTCTATTCTCCCTTCTTACTCTTCAGGTTCAAATTCATTGATCGCTTTGGCAACTTCTTCGGCTGTCTTTGCATTCTTAATGAATTCGATGTTATCTTCATCTGAGATAAATTCAGCCATTGACTGAAGTTTTTCAAGATGAGATGTGTCATCTGTTGCTGCCAGAGTAAGAACAATGTCTACTGGATCATTGTCACAGTCAAAACAGACTGGCTTGCTTAATGTGATCAAGCTTAATCCTGTTTTCTTAACACTGACATCTGGTCTTGAATGTGATAGTGCAAGTCCTGGAATGATAACGATGTATGGTCCGTTTTCTTCCACACATTTGATCGTCAGATCAATGTAATCTTTTGTGATGTATTCACTGTCTACTAAGAGCTGTCCTGATTTGATCATGGAATCTCTCCAGTCAGATGCTTCAACATTCAATTTGATGTTTCTTGCTTCGATTACTTCACTCATTTGTTTCCTCCTAATTAACTCTCCATATTTTCTATGCTGCTTTATGTGTATCTCCTTAAGTTGTTTACATCTTATCATTCGCTGCACACCTGTGCAACAAATTCTCATGTTTTGCACATATGTGCAAATTGCATATTTTTCATTGACATCTATTAATATATTGTTCTTATATAAATACAATCTTGTTGCACATATGTGCAGATGCATATATTTTGTTCAAAATATACAAAAAAAGAAGCAACCAATAGATTTACTCTATTGATCACTTCTTTTCGATAAATATTATCATTAAATTTTAATACATTTTCTGGTACAAATGATTCATCTTTCCACGAATATCCTGATATTTTTTTGTATTCTCCATGACTGGATCATAGGTCTTTAATGCATCCTTTTGTCCAGCCAATTTCAGGGCTTCCTCATAACCAGATGCCTTTCCGCTTTCAACCATTGTATTCACCCACGCACCGATAATACCGGATTCTCGCTTCTCATAATGTACAAGTTCTCTGCCATAGACATCTGCCTGAATATAATTGAATGCCTGACTCTTACTTAATCCGCCGCCTATCTGAATCTTCTCGGCCTTTCCAATCTGTCCCTCCACAATATCTAAATTATTGCGGATCTCATAGGCAATTCCTTCTAGCAAGGCTCTTGCCATATCTCCTCTTGTCGTACTGAGTGTTACATTGGTAAATGATGCCGTTGCCTGCGGATTCCACTGTGGCGTTGCTCTTCCCTGAAAAAACGGAAGCAGCATACAACCATTTGCTCCCGGCGGGGATTCATTGATTTCTTCATCAATCTTTTTATAAATATCCCCTTGAACTTCCTTATAAAAATTCCGACAGAACCAGTCAAACGCAGCACTGCATGTAAGAATACTTGCTTCTACGATATATTTTCCTTTTACCGCAGAATAATTAATGATCGGATTTCCTAAAATAACCGGTGGCAGTTTTTCTGTGATTCCGATGATAAATGCACCGGTTCCACTTGTCACCTCAAGATCCCCTTCTTTGTAAATTCCCATTCCAAGCGCACTGCACTGCTGATCGCCACCAGCAGAATATACGGGAACTCCTGTTGGTATTCCTGATGCTTTTGAAAATGCCTCATTCGTATACCCATGAAGTTCTCCAGGATCGATGAGTTCACAAAGCTTGCTCTCTTCCACATCAAATATATCAAGCAATTGTTCATCCCACTGTCCAGTTCTCAGATTCATCAGATGAAAACGGCTGGCATATGTTCTGTCTGTCTTCATCTGTCCTGTCATATGATAAAACAGATAATCAGCTACTACAAAAAGCTTATAGGATCTGTCATATATTTCTGGTTCATTTTCATGAAGCCATGCCATCTTACTCCCTGCAAAAACAGGATTCACCATCGTTCCACTTCTTCGTATGATGTCTCCATTGTACCCAGCAAGTCTCATACATGTCTTGATATTCCTCTTATCCTGCCACATCACAGCATCACATAATGCATTTCCATCCCGGTCTACTGGTATCATTGATGTTCTCTGTGCCGTCAATGAAATCATCTCAACTTTGTGTCCATGTTCCTCACACCATATCTGAATGTTCTTCGCAATATCATATAATACACTTCTCCATATCTCAGGATTCTGTGTCACATAAATCGATGAATGAAAATCAGGGTGGTATTTTCCCTGAAACTGGCATAGAATATCTGCCTGCTCATTCATCAATACACCCCGCATGCTTGAAGTTCCCACATCAAAAACAAGGATTCCCATCAAAGACCTCCTTTTACTGCTTTTGTTATCTGTCAATCTTCTTAATGTACTAATCCGCCCATCTTAAACGACTTGATCAAAAGTTCTAATGTCTTTGGATCACACTGTCGGTATTTGAAATAATATAACAGCATCTCTGTATATTCCACCAACTTCTCTGCGTAAGCTTCCTTCACAAAATGCTTGCTGCCACACATCAGGCATTCATTGATCAGCAGATATGCTGCAAATCGTTCATTTACAAAAATATCCCTTTCCCGATCAGAGTATTCCCGAAACTGGATTGGTTTTCTCTTAACGATCCATGAGATTGTATATGCAAACAATTTTTCTGTGCGGATACGCTCAATACTATGAAATTCTTTTAAACGCATCACATCCATAAAATAATCAAGGATCACCTGCATTAAAATTCGTTCATTACAGTAAGCCACATCAGAAAATCCAGCAATCTCAATAAATTCCATTGCTGTCTTCTGTAATTCCTCAAATCGTTCCCGGAACTTGTCCACCCCGACCTCATCAATCAGCTCTCTGTAATTCTCCATCTCAAATAAGTTATGTTCTATCATTTGGGCTCCTTTATCATCTTTAACAATTGTAGTTCATCCAGTTGCTGTTTATGATTTACGATCAGATTATTTACATCCGATTCTAAATGATATCTTGCCTTTGAAAAATACTCTGCCTGTGCCGCACCGGTAAATCCGGCTGATGAGTTTGGCAGTTTATCGATTTTGTGTTCTCCGGCAATGATTTCTTCCACCAATCGTTCGATCCGCTGTCTTTCCTCTGCGAATCCGTCATCATATCTCTCCATCTGGTTTTATCCCTTTCTTAAGATCATCCGGTTCATATAGCTCCCAGCATCAATTACACCATCTTTGGCTCTTGGAATCTGCTCTTGTTCTCTCTTATGTGGTTCTTTTGACATTCGCTCAAGATCGCTGTAACTGTCCTGTGCAAAATATTTTTCCATATCGAACCAGCCTTCTTCTCCAAACTGAAAACATGTGGAAATAATCTCATCCACAGAATTCAACAATTCTGCCACTACGCTTGTATAACGTTTGAGGAAATGATTATTCTCACGATATGGGTATTTTACATAATGGTCAAACTCCGCATAAACTTCTTCTGCGATCGTACGAACCTGTACTTCAAAATAATATTCTTTATACTTAAAAATATAATGCTGGGAACGGTATCCCTTATCTGTATACTCTTTATGGATCGTATAATTAAAAATATCACGGTCCCCATAACGAATATAAGCTCTTGGCATCTCTGCCATACAGATATCATATCGGGGATCTTCATCAACCTTTAATAAAAAATCATGCACTGTACGCCATTCTTCTTTGGATAAGATTAAAATCCTGACTCCCATCAGATCACGTACGATCCTTAAATAATTCTTTTCATTAATACTTTTATATTTTTGACGTTTCTCAACTCCAACTTTCCTTATGATCTTCTCAATGAGATGTTCAGGATTCTTACATCTGTTATGAATTGAATGTACATGAAAATCTATCTCTTTTGATATTTCTTCCTGTAAATGATCTGCCATCTTTTTCATCTCTGGCAGGCGGCTCTTATAGTCATCATAAATCTTCTCAAGCGTATCCCAGGAAAGTCCAGAATCCTCAAATGCTTCCTGTACTTTGTATGTGTTAAAAAATTTCTCCTGATCCAGCATGAGGAATCACCTCTTTTCATTTTATATTTATTTGTCTACAATCTTATATTTTTCAAGCAGTTTCACTCTCTCCATGCCAATCTGTGTACTGCTTTTCTCTCCCGTATTCTGTTGTGTTTTCTTATGTTTTAGCAGGTATTTTAAAATTCTTTGTATATATGCTGCCGGTAACAAAAACGGATATTTTCTCGCATAATCATAGTTTGTCTTCATATATTCCTTATCAGGGAATAAGGATGCCGCAATACCGGAAGCTGCGCTCGCCTTTTCATGTTCTGCCGCATTCAGTGTAATATTCGCACTATGTACACGATTCATATCATTCTGTCCAAAAATACCACCATCCAGCATATCATCAAGCAATGCTGTACAGTCAATCTCTATATCGGACGGCTTCGTAAGTCCCATCTCTTCCCATGAGATTCCAAGATAACAAACACCAATATCAAGCACATTCATTGCAAATGCCTCCATATGATATTCCCGCATCACACTTCTTATCTCTTCCCAGTCAAACTGATCATGATAATTCTTTGCAAAATAAATCATATCACACGCCTGTCTGATTCCAAATCCGCTGTGAAGAAAATGTTTGAGGCTGTGGCATACCAGATACAGGAAATGTTCTCTGGCATTGAGCGTAAGTACCTTGCTTCCCTGAATCTCTGTCTCTATGCATGTATCAAAAGCATCTGCAAACAGCTCATTAAAATGTCCATACGCACCAGACTCCTGTGCAAACAGATCCATATGCAGTTCCAGATATAATCCATTGGACAGATTCTTATATGGAACTTCCTGATAGTCCTTGCCTTCAATCAATTCATCCCTCATAAATCCTTCATTCCTCAAGAATTCGTCCATCTTCTGAAACTGTTCTCTCGGTATAAACAGATCTTCATCATTCGACGTTCTTAAGTCGGGATTTGGATATAAATTCCTGCAGACAATTCCTTTCACTACCAATGGTGTCAGACCATTCTGACGCATCTTATCAGATAACATCAAAAATAAAATACTCTTTCGAGCCTGATTCCCCGCCTGATTGATCGTATCCATCTTCCAGAAATTCTGAAATTCCGGATCACTTTCCCGAAAAGACGGATCAGAAAAAATCTGCTGATAGATCAATGGTGCCAGCTGCTGCTTCTGGCTGATATCATAAACCTGGCTCCATGCATCCGTATCAAGCCCGTCGAGGTTATCACATTCTGTCTGTGTTATTGCACTTTTTAATATGTCTAAAAATACATTTGTCACATTCATAATCTGCCACACTTTCCTTTGATATGTTATTTCTTAAGATCGATCACTACAATCTCTGGTATATTATTGAATCTTGGGAGTTTCTCTTTGTCACTTCCTAATCCTCTTGTAATGATCATATTCTTAACTGTCTTAAAATGATGAATTCCATCAACATACTTTGGAAACCATCCCTGGTCTGCACCATACAAACCACCCATGCCAGGAAGGATCACCTGTCCTCCATGTGCATGTCCACTTACCGCAAGATCAATCTTCCATGTGTCTGCTGCCTGTCCAAAGATAAAACTGTCTGGTCTGTGTGACATCATGATCTTAAATACACTCGTATCTTCAAAATTCGTCAGGAAATTCCTTAATTCAGACTTCATATTCTTCTTGGACATCTTCCCCTCATCATCGACTGCAAAAGCATATTCATACAAACCTCCGATGCGGATCGTATTGCCTTTCACCTTGATATCTTCATAATTCTTCTCCAGAATTACTGCTCCAGCTTTCTTTAATTCTCCATAGAAATCTGAAGTTCTGCGATCAAGATATCCCCTCTCATGATTACCTAAAGCATAATAAACTGGTGCCGTCTCATGTAATCTCTTCACAAGAGTGATCGCTGTTTGAAGATTCTTACTCTCTTCATTGATCATATCTCCATCAAAAAGGATAAGATCCGGCTTACATTCTTTGATCTTGCTGACCAGACGTTTATTATTCTCTCCAAATATACCATCATGAAGATCTGATACCAGAACAAGCTTTACGTTCTCCTTAATCTTGTCTGATTCTATATTGTAATTCGTAACTGTTAAACATTTGTATGAAATAACGACTTCTATCACTATAAATAAAATAAAAATCATTAGTAGTATACCTGTTATCTTTAATATCTTCTTCATCTAAAGTCTTCACTGCTTTCAAAAATGTACTCTTTATATTATACCATCGGCGTATCTATGCTCACAAGTATATCAGTAAAATTCTTTTGTCTTTCTTATGATTTTGTGAATTCTTTATGATAAGACCATTTATCAGTTGAAAAATCAAAATATCGTGCTAAAATAAATCCTTAGATTTAATTATGAATGATTTATCAAAAGAAGGTATATAACATGGAACAATCAAAATATTACGTTACTCACTATTTTAACGCACAAAATGCCGGCGGATTTCTGGTCGTATCGCTGATTGGACTGATCGTTGTCCTTGCGATCGTTTTAATTTCCGCCAAATTACAAAAACATTATAAGATCAATGCAAAAAATCCAACGCCGGAAGAACTGGCAAAAATTAATGAAACTCATAAAACCAAAGTTCTAAGCCGGATTGAAAGTTTTTATGAGATGGTATTTTCCAGTACTTCAGTGCTGATTTTCCTTTCTCTGTATTATGTGCTGGATGAAAGAATTCCACAGGCAGCCCTATACTGGCACAAATATCAGGATATTTTACTGCTTGCATTCTTAGTATGCTCTGTATTCCTAACTTTCTGGTTTGACCGCATCTTTGTCCACCTGAAAGTTATATCATCCAAGCAGAAAGCATCGGTAAGGCTGATCTCTGCATTTTATATCATCATGATCCTGCTATATATTAAGTTTATTTATAATGATTCAAATTATGACTCTTTAATTTTTTATTTTGTTATGCTTGCGATCGGACGTTTTGTTTATTTCGATTCGACCATTGAAGATATTAAAGATTCTTTATCTGGAGTCATGCAGAATTTTCCACTGTTAGTCTTAATGGGAATTTATTCAGGATTTATTTGCTGGTATGGATTCTATACGGATTTCTTATTAACTTCAAATGGTGTGATCATCAGTACTTTGCTGGCCCATCTGTTTATGGATGCTTCTATTTTTGTACTGGATAAGACACGAATCGTGAAATTGTTTGTTTAAATCAAAAATTTAGCAAGGCTGTCACATAATGATTTTATAAATCATCGATGTGACAGCCTTTTTTAATTTATATTTTTTGCAATACTATCTTACAACGTTTTTTACAAAACGCAATTCCATAAGCTAAAATATGATCTCTTCCTTCTTCACGCAAAATCTCATCATATCTTCGATCTTGTATCTGTTCAATTGCATCTTCACATGCTTTCTCCAGTCCTGCAAACGTTTTCGAATATTTCAGTTCTATGATCATTCCCTTATCTGGATCTTCTGGCTTTATTATGATATCTGCGAAACCATCTCCACTTTCAACATTTGATTTTACAATCCAGCTTCTATGATTTCGTAAAAGCCCTAACATCATTCCATGATAAAAATTCTCTTTTCCCTCATTTCGTGCCTTTGTATCCAAAATACTGATCGTCTGTCCAAGAATTCGTGTCAACTGGTTCTGAACTTCTTGCGCATCTCCTTCGTCCAGCGATTGATAAAATTTACTCATTCTATCTTCATCCTTTGTCACTGACTCTTCAAACCATTGTTGAATCTGATCAATAAATACTTCTTTCACTTCTTTATTCGGAATCTTTAATCTGTAATTACCACGTTCTGCCCGACCTTCCTGTGTAAGATATCCTGTTGTAAATAAAACACTCCACAGATTATCTATACTCTGATCTATCTCATCATATGTAAGATCTAATCGAATTTTCTTCTCGATGATATTTCCTTCAATCAATTGTTCTATCTCATCTTTGGTCGTCTGATCTGATTTATCTACGAATCGTTTTACCAGGTCATTTCCACTGCTGTTGATCCAAAAAGCTTCTGGTTCTGCTTCCGGGTCATATTGTAAATGTTCCGTATAATTTATAACATCCCACGGACAATATATATCCGAATTTCCAAAATGATATCCATCATACCATTCTTTTGCTTCTGAAAAATGTTCCTCCAAATCATAATCCTTTAATAATTTTTGCACTTCCTGATCGGTAAAGCCAAATTGTTCATCAAATCTTACATCTGCAATTGAAAGTACTTTAAAATTATTTAATCCCGTAAAAATGCTTTCTTTCGATACACGTAAACATCCCGTCAGTACTGCAAACTGCAAAAACTCATTTGTTTTTAATGCCTGTCCAAATAATCCTCGCAGCAATACAACCATTTCCTGATAATATCCATGTTGAAATGCTTTGTCCAATGGCACATCATATTCATCAATCAGAATAATACTTTTCTTGCCATAGTGTTCAAATAATATCTGAGACATCATCCGCAGACTGTCTTCGATTCTGTTACTCTTTCCTGATAAAATATCATCAAAGAGTTTACGATTCTCTACAGAAATCTTTTCACTGTTCTTAAGATCATAATGTCTTTGTGCTTCTGTTCGTATCGCAATCTCCAGCATGCTTCTGGCTTCCTCAAAATTCAGCCCGTCCACACCTTTTAAAGAAATAAATATCACTGGATATTTTCCCATATATTCTTCGCATAACTCTTGATTCTTTGATATATATAAATCGTCAAATAATGTTGAATCTGTTCCAATCTCGAAAAAACATTTCAGCATGCTCATATTTAATGTTTTGCCAAAACGACGAGGACGGGTAAATAGATTCACTTCTCCCCAATTTTGTAAAAGTTGTTCCACTAACGGAGTTTTATCTACATAGTAAAATCCAGATTTTCTAAGTTTATCAAATTGATCAATTCCTATTGGTAACATCAATTTCTTTCTCTGCATTTTGCAACTCCTCTCTGTATATTTTTATTAAAATTGCACAAGAAAGCCTTGATTTATCAGCTTTCCTGATACTATTTAAGTTAATTAGTTGATCTAAATATAACCTTATAGAT
>OLOG01000974.1_pt1 | contig 20613 bp, 17 predicted proteins | sample 1672351 | NCBI WGS metagenome assembly OLOG01 (sample SAMEA3136674, study PRJEB25190) | human gut metagenome | biome: human gut; feature: human-associated habitat; material: faeces | place: Austria | collected 2013 | reverse complement strand
CTTTTTATTCATGACAATAGAATGCTCGCAGAGCGTGCATTCTATTGTTCTTTACTGCGATAGTTCCCGCTGCAGTCAAAGCATGTGCAGGCACAGTTTTACAAAATCCGTTTCTGCCGGATCACCGGCTCGATGCTGTAAACCTCCCGGAAAAACTCTGCCCGAGAACCGAACAGACCTCTTTCCAATGTAATATCCTCGTTGGTAGTGATTGTCAAAATCAGCTTGTCGTCCTTGCGCACCGCCTTGATATCCCTGCATTTCTGCTTGTGGCTGCGGTCAAGCGCGTTCGCGATCTGCAAAATCGCAGTCAGCTTGACGATCGTTAAGTATTCCTCCCGGTCGATCCCCTCGCTGTTTTCCATGCTGTAGTCGAATTCCAGGTGATTATAGCGCACGATATTGGCGACGATTTCCCGTTCCCGGTGCGACAGCCCGATGATCTCCGTCGCCATGATGATCGCATAGGAGCACTCTCCGAGATTGACCATGCTGATATATTTGCCGCAGTCGTGCAGAAGCGTTGCGATCCGAAGCAACAGCCGTTCCCTTCTGCCCATGCCATGCACGCGCTTCATGCTGTCAAAAATCGTCAGTGCGATCTGCTCCAGCGTCTCCGCACGGCGCTTACTGCCCATATAACGCTTGCTGATGCCGCGCGCACAGGTCACGATATCCTGTTCGAAATCATGCACCTGTGCCAGAAGTTTATATTCTTCCGCATATTCGTATACCATGCCGTCGCATAGCGACACGCCCGGTGCCCAAATCATCTTTGCATCCGTCATCAGCGCGACCTGACGGACAATTGCGGATGAAATTCGAAGCAAAGGCACATTTTCTTCCGGTGTATCAAAATAGCGCACGATTTCCATATCCGTATGATCCTGCAGATAATTCATATAAGATGCCATCGAATCCCGGTCCAGATATCCGCTTCCGGCTACTTTACCGAGCTTTCCCAAAATCAGCGCGGAAATATAGTCATCCACTACGATGATATTTTCGATCACGCGATCCTTTAAATACATCTTGCGGAAGACAGAAAGCTGTGCTTCCAGAAGTTCCTCCAGAAGCGGACCGTTCTCAGAGGGGCGCACATTTAAGCGGCTCATTTTTTCCTGCAGCCGCAAAACGCCAAGGCGCATGTTCTGCGTCGCGGAAAGCTTATCCTTATCAAACAGTGACATCTGAATGCTGCCGCCGCCGATATCCAGAACAAGTGTTCCTTTTTCGATGATTTTTTCGAAGCCGCCGCGGCTGGCGATCGATTTATAATCGAGGAAACGCTGTTCCGAGTTGCTCAGCACATCCAGCTTGACTCCGGTACGCTGCATGATCTGATCCAGAACGATCGCCGTATTTTTTGTTTCCCGGATGGCGCTCGTCGCACAGGCGCGGTAGTCATCCACCCGATAGCCTTCCATAATCGAAACAAAATTGCGCAGTACCGCGCACAGTTCGTCCATCACCTCATGGCTCAGCTTTCCGGTCGCAAAGGTACCGCCAAGATCCAGACGGTTCCGAATCCAGTCCACCTCCCGGATGCCGCTGTTTTTGGTGATAGTATAAATTTTCAGGGACTGCTCATAAGAGCCCACGTTGATTGCCGCAAACGTTTTCATATGCCAGAATGATCCTTTCTGCCGCTTTTCCTGCCGTATATAACAGAATGCACGCTTACTGTCCTAACAGATAATCGATAAACTGCTGCGCCGTCCGTCCGGAAAGTCCGCCGTGGGACAGCTCCCACTGGTTCGCCTTTAACAAAAGCTCGTCTTCGCTCATCGCTACACCATAACGGTCTGCCAGCGTCTGAACGATCTGCTGGAACTGCTTTTTGTCCGGAGAGCCGAAATAAATGCTGACGCCGAAGCGCGACACGAGGGAAAGCTTCTCCTGCACGGTATCGTTGACATGCAGCTCTTCATCCCTGTCCTGTTTGTCCTTAAAGGTCTCCCGGATCAGATGCCGTCTGTTGGAGGTTGCATAGATCAGGACGTTTTCCGGCTTCTTTTCCAGACCGCCCTCGATGACCGCCTTCAGATATTTATATTCGATCTCGAATTCTTCAAAGCTTAAATCATCCATGTAAATGATGAATTTGTAGTTCCGGTTTTTGATCTGCGCGATTACATCGTTTAAATCCTGGAACTGGTGTTTGTACACCTCGATGATGCGCAGCCCGCTGCCGTAATATTCGTTGGCAATCGCCTTGATACAGGAGGACTTTCCGGTTCCAGCGTCGCCATAGAGCAGGCAGTTATTCGCCTTTTTGCCGTTGACAAACGCTTCGGTATTGTCCGTCAGCTTCTTTTTCTGGATCTCATAGCCAACCAGGTCGGACAGCTTCACATGCGCGATATTGGTGATCGGCACGATTTCAGCGCGCCCGTCTCTCTTTTCAATCCGGAATGCCTTATGCAGCCCGAACCGTCCCACGCCGTATTCCTGATAAAATTCTGTAAGAGTCTGCTTCATTTCTTCCGGCGTATGGTCCAGACAGAACCGCTGCGCAAGATCGCAGATCCGGTCGCGGATACGGGTATTGTATACCTTGCTCTCCTGCGGATTGCCCTCGTAGAAAAGCACGATAGAAAACTCCTCTGCTCCGAGCGCTTTTGCTACCGTTTGCAGATCATAATCATAAAATTCCTTGAAAATCCGGATATCGTGAAGCGCCGCCAGATTCACGCTGCCTTCCACGCTGCCACGGATTTCCGCGCTGCAGCTATAGCTGTTTTCCTTATTTACCAGAAGATTTGCAAGATAGCAGTGCCAGAGATTTCCATAAAAGCCGTATCTGCCCGCCATGTCTAACAGCCGATGCATGCAGTCGTATAAGAGCCCCGCCTTATCCGACAGATTGTAAAAATCGTCTGCATAGTTTTCTGCCAGCCAGACCATGTCTGTCAGCAAATCCCCTTCTTCAAAATCCCGGTAAAGGATCAGCTGTTCTGTTTTCATCTTGTTGTATTCTCCCTTTCCGCTTATCCGGCTGTTTTCAACCGTTTAGTAATTTCCCAGAATCTTCATGTTCGAGGCCTCTTCCCGAAGTCCCCGCAGCGCGTTCTTCACGGCGCTGTCTTCCAGATTTCCCTCAAAATCCAGGAAGAACCGGTATTCCCACGTCCGTCCCTCGATCGGACGGCTCTCGATCTTTGTCAGATTTAAATGATTGTAAATAAAATGCGACAGCATATGGTACAGCGAGCCGCTCTCGTGCGGTACTTCAAAGCAGATGCTGATTTTCTTTGCATTCTTCTTAAAAATCTTCTGGTTCGTCACGATGATAAACCGGGTTGAATTGTTGGAAACGTTGTTGACCGGCTTCTGTAATACCTCCAGCCCGTAAACCTTCCCGGCATACTCACTGGCGATTGCTGCCTGGGTTTTTAAACGATCTTCTGCAACCTTCCGCGCTGCAAACGCATTATTCGGCATGGAAATCTGCTGCCAGGAATGCCCGCCTAAAAAGCGCGAGCTCTGCATCAGCGACTGCGGATGGGAATATACGGTCTGAATGTCGGAAATCTTCGTCCCCGGAACACCCAGCAGGCAATGCTCGATTTTTAAAATCTGCTCACCGACGATATAGTTTTCAAATTCTACCAGAAGATCGTAAATCTCGCTGACGATCCCTGCCGTCGAATTTTCAATTGGAAGCACCGCAAACTCCGCGCTTCCCTCTTCGATCGCGCTCATTGCGTCCCGGAAGCTGTCCACATGGATGCTGTCGATGCGTTCCCCGAAAAAGCGCATCATCGCAGCCTGGGAATATGCGCCCTCTGCGCCCTGAAATACAACTCTCGCCTTTTTGGTATCCAGATTTTCGACCGGGATAAAGGGCAGCCTGCCGGTGCGTCCATGGCTTTCCAGCATCTGGTACTGGAGCTTTCGGCTCATCGCCATGATCTGTTCAAACAGCTCCGTCACACCCTGACTGTTAAAATCATTATGGGTCAGGGAGCGTACCCGCGCCAGCTTTTCTTCCTCTCTGGTTTTGTCAAATACTTTTTTTCCATTTTCGATCTTATATTCTGCCACCTGACTGCAGATTTCCATGCGCTGCTCATACAGCTGCACCAGCTGGCTGTCAATCCGGTCTATTTCATTCCTGAGCGTAGACAAATCCATGAACGCTTCCTCCATCTGTATTTTTTACTCTTAATCTTAGCACAGTTTGCATGGAATTTGAAGTTTTGCACATACTATTTCCATGAAAAAATTGTGTAAAGATTTTTTAAAATGCGGCACCCTCGGCTGGTGCCTCGAAATCCTTGTATCTGGCGCAGAAGCGCTGCGCCGTCAGGACAAAACGCTGACCTGCCATACTTCTTTATGGATGTTTCCGATCTACGGCTGCGCCTGTCTGATCGGCCCCGTCTACCGGATTTTAAAGCATTTGCCAAAAACCGTGCGCGGGCTGATCTATATGACCGGCATCTTTTCCGTCGAGTACGCCACCGGGCGCTTTCTGGATAAAAAAGGCCAATGCCCCTGGAGCTACCAGAAAAGCCCCTGGAACATCAGCCATGTGATTCGCCTCGACTTCGCGCCGGCGTGGTTTTTAATCGGACTAGTGTTTGAAAAAGCGGTCGCTGCAAACGATTCGCGGACGTGACAGCACAGGGCGGTTCGATCCCCCAGCAGACACCTGCAGCTGTCGCGGTAAAAAACTGCACCGAAGGCCGGATCGTTTGCATCCACAGCAGCCGCGGCTGCTAAAGCTGTCGTGGCTGCCATAGCTGCCGTCTGTGCTCAGCCCTTTTTGCGCTCATACTTAAGGAAATGATAGGTCAGGTCGAAGTAATACTGCTCGTCACTGTCGGCTGTGATCTCCCAGTCCGGATCCTCGTCCAGATTTGGGAACCACGCATCCGCTTCATAGGCATGGTCAATTTTAGTCACATGTGCGGTATCACAGTATGGCAGCAGCTGCTCGTATACGCTGCTTCCGCCGATGACATAAACCTCCTTCGTGTCATATCCCTTGACCGCCTCCAGAAGCTCTTCGACGGAATGCACAACCTGCGCATCCTTCTGCTGATATGCCTCGTTGCGGGACAGGATAATATTATCCCGGTTTTTGAGCGGCTGTCCGCCCGGAAATGTATCCATCGTCTTTCTTCCGAGCACGACAACCTTTCCGGTCGTCTCCTGTCGGAACATCTTATGATCTGCCGGAATCCGCACCAGCAGCTCCCCTTTATTGCCAATCGCCCAATTTTTATCCACTGCTACAATCAGATTCATGCGTATTCTCCTTTTATCGTCAAATTGCGATCGGGATGTCCTTGATCTGCTCCCCGGTCACATAATCGTCTGCGCGCACGTCGTTTCTTGTGAACTGATAAAAATCCTTGATCTCCGGATTTAACCAGAATTTCGGTGCCGGATAGGGCGTCCGCGAAATCAGTTCTTTGATAATCGGCACATGGCGGTCATAGATATGCGCATCCGCAATGACATGCACCAGCTCGCCGACCTCCATATCGCACACCTGTGCCAGCATATGCAAAAGCACAGAATACTGCACCACATTCCAGTTATTTGCCGCCAGAACGTCCTGGGAACGCTGGTTTAAAACTGCATTTAAAGTCAGTTTATCGTGTCCTATCTTCTGCGTCACATTAAAGGTCATGCTGTAGGCACAGGGATACAGGTTCATTTCATGCAAATCCTGATGCACATAAATATTCGTCAGGATTCTTCTCGAAAACGGATTGTTTTTCAGATCGTAAATCACGCGGTCCACCTGATCAAACAAGCCCTCTTTATACAGATGCTTTACACCAAGCTGATAGCCGTAAGCCTTGCCGATGCTGCCGTCTTCATCCGCCCATTCGTCCCAGATATGGCTGTGTAAGTCATGGATATTATTGGATTTCTGCTGCCAGATCCACAAAATCTCGTCCGTCGCACTCTTTAAAGCGGTGCGGCGAAGCGTCAGGAGCGGAAATTCCTTCGATAAGTCGTAGCGGTTGACTACGCCGAACTTTTTGATCGTATAGGCGCTGGTTCCGTCCGGCCAGTGCGGGCGTACCTTTTCTCCCTCCGTGCTCGTTCCATTTTCCAGAATATCCCGGCACATATTGATAAAGATTTCATCTGCCATGCTCATATGCTTATCCTTGATTCCTCCTGATTTTAATTCCATTTATCGCAAAGCGAATTGATCTGGTCTGCAAATTTCGCCAGATCCTTATTTGCCATTCCTTTGCAGTGCCCAATCAACGCCATCAGGCGCTGTCCTGCAGCCACAAGACGGTTGTATGCGCTGCTCTGCCCGCCGGATGCTTCAGCGGTCTTTTTTTTCACAGCGACAGGCTCTGTAATCTTTTCAAACGTCTCCGTCGTCAGATTAAAGACCGTTCCGCTGTAGGGTGCAAACGCATCGATCCCGTGTTCATCCTTTAAGCAGTCCGCAAACGACATCGTAACGAGATCCTCACCGTGCACAATAAACACTTTTTTCGGCTTTGTTTCAAAGCCCTCGATCCAGTCGATTAAACCGTTTTTGTCCGCATGTCCGGATATTCCGGTTAACACCCTGATCTGTGCGTTTACATCCACCGTCTCTCCGAACAGCCTCATTTCTTTCACTCCGTCTACCAGTGCCCGTCCCGGCGTGCCAATCGACTGATAGCCAACAAACAGAATCGTACATTCCGGTCTCCAGAGGTTGTGCTTTAAATGATGGCGCACGCGCCCGGCATCGCACATGCCGGAAGCGGAAATGATGACCTTCGGCGTTTCATCGAAATTGATCGCCTTGGATTCGTCGCTCGTGATCGCAAGGCGCAGCCCCGGAAACGTGATGGGATTGATGCCCTGTCTGACAAGCTCCATCGCCTCTTCGTCAAAGCAGGTCCGCTCGTTTTGTTTGAAAATGCCGGTTGCCTCCACCGCAAGCGGACTGTCCACATAGACCGGAAAATCCGCATGATTGGAAACCAGTCCATCTGCCTTGATTTTGCGGATAAAATACAGCATTTCCTGTGTGCGCCCAACCGCAAACGACGGAATGACCACATTTCCACCCTTATCCAGCGTCTCCTGGATGATCTGAGTCAGCTCTCTGACATAATCCGGGCGCGTACTGCCGTGCAGGCGGTCGCCATAGGTCGACTCCATCACGACATAATCTGCCGTTTTTGTATATTCCGGATCTTTTATCAGCGGCTGGTTTTTGTTGCCGATATCCCCTGAAAAAACAAGTTTTCTGCTGCAGCCCTCTTCTTTGAGCCATACCTCGATGCTGGCGGATCCAAGCAGATGCCCGACGTCTGTAAACCGGATCGTCACGTTATCGTTTATTTCCAATTCTTTCCCATACGGGCATGGTACGATACAGTTGATGGTGCCGATCGCATCCTCCATCGTATACAACGGCTCCTCCACTTCGATTCCGGCATGGCGTTTTGCCTTCCTGCTTTTCCACTCCGCCTCCTGCTGCTGAATGTGGGCGCAGTCCCGGAGCATAATGCTGCATAAGTCCGCGGTCGCTTCCGTTGTATAAATCTTGCCGCGGAAGCCGTGTGCGTACAAAAGCGGCAGCATGCCGGAATGATCGATATGGGCATGCGTTAAAAACACAAAATTGATCTGGGATTCCGGAACCGGCAGCGGGCAGTTTTCAAACCGGTTGACGCCCTGTTCCATTCCGTAATCGACCAGCATATAACTGTCTCCTGCCTGCAGGTAATGACAGCTTCCTGTCACTTCATGATTCGCACCGATAAACTGCAGCTTCATACACCATTGCCCCCTTTTTTTTATTTCAATTCGTTCGCCATCCGGTAGAATTGGTCATATATGCCATGCTTTTCCAGAAGCTCTTCATGATTGCCTTCTTCCACGATGCCGTCATGGGTCAGCACCAAAATACGATCGGAATTTCGGATAGAAGAAAGCCTGTGTGCGATGGTCAGCGTCGTGCGCCCTTCAGACAGCCTGCCAAGGGATTTTGCTACCTCGTATTCGCTCTCGTTATCCAGCGCACTGGTCGCCTCATCCAAAATAATAATCGGCGGGTTCTTTAAAAAGACACGGGCGATGCTGATTCTCTGCTTCTGTCCGCCGGAAAGCTTTACGCCCCGCTCGCCCACGTAGGTGTCGTAGCCATCCTTCAGCTCTGTGATAAACTCATGCGCGCCCGCACGTTTTGCAGCTTCCATCACTTCTTCACGTGTCGCATCCGGTCTTCCGTAAACGATATTGTCATAGATCGTGCCCGAGAACAGATAAACATCCTGCTGCACGATGCCGATATTATGACGCAGGCTCTTTAACGTGAAATGTTTGATCGGTTTTCCGTCAATTGTGATCTCGCCACCCGTCACATCATAAAAACGCGGGATCAGGTTGCACAGCGTTGTTTTTCCGCCGCCGGAAGGTCCTACCAGTGCTACCTTTTCTCCCGGATGAATTGTCAGGTTTAAGTTTTTGAACACCTGATTGTGATCATCCGGATATTCAAAGCTCACATTGTGGAATGCGATTTCGCCCTTCGGCTCTCCCATTTCCACAGCGTCTGCCTCATCGAAAATTTCGATGTCCGCATCCATGATCTGCAAAAACCGTTCAATTCCTGTCATGCCGCGCTGGAACTGTTCCGCAAACTCGATAATCCTGCGGATCGTCGCAATCAGCGTCGTCACATACAAAAGAAACGCCACCAGGTCGCCTGCCGCGACCCATCCCTTTATCATAAATATGCTGCCGAAAAGCAAAACAGACACATACATTGCGCCATCAAAAGCGTGGGTTGTCGCATTAAAGACCGCCATCAGGTGATAGGAATCTCGTTTGATGTCAAAGAACTGTCTGTTGTCTGTCTCAAACTTGTTCGTCTCCATCTGTTCATTTGTAAATGCCTTTACAACCTTCTGCCCCAGCAGGCTGTCCTCAATGCGGGCGTTTAATTCGCCAATCTGGTTTCTCTGTCTGCGGAATACATCGCGCATTTTAAAATTCAGATGCATGCACACTGCAACCATGATCGGAACAATCAGGAAAATAATCAGCGTCAGAAGCACATTGATCCGCATCAGGATGATAAATGCGATCACGAGCTTAACCCCGGCAATAAAAAATTCTTCCGGGCAGTGATGCGCAAATTCGGTCACATCAAACAGGTCGTTCGTAATCCGTCCCATGATCTGTCCGACCTTGGTATTATTATAATAGGTATTCGACAGCTGATGCAGATGCTGATACGCGTCCCGGCGCATGTCTGTTTCGATTTTCGCGCCCATGATATGTCCGACGCCCGCCATATAATAAGTGGCAACGCAGTCCACTATGCGCAGCGCCAGATAAATCGCAACCACGCCCAGAATTGTCTGAACCGAAAGCTCTGCCAGATGATACAATCCCTGATTGGTAATGTAACGCATAATCATCGGCAGCACCAGCTCGCACAGTGTCGTCAGCCCGGCGCAGAATAAATCCAGCACCAGTGTTTTCCAGTATGGTTTAAAATATGGCTGAAAGCGCCGGAATAGTTCTTTTGTTGTATATTGCCTGTCTTTCATGGCAATTTTCTCCCCTCATCACTCGTATTTTACAGACGGACTATACCATCCGTTTTTTTTTAGTATAACACAAAAACAGCTCTCATGTAAACGGCAGGTGAAACTGCTTCCCGCTTTGTCACCCCCTGTTTTTCCTCTTCATAAGATAAGAAAAAAGGCAGTGTCTTCCCCGTCTTTTGTAAGGAGACTTCCATGATGGCTTTCTGTTCTTCCTGCTGCCGTGCAGACAACGTTTCCAGCCGCTGCAGCGGTGATTCTCCGGGCTGTTGTACGCAAACCGCCTGCCCTGCTTCCGGCCGTCCGGCCTGCACGCTGCCAACCGCCTGCCGTCCCGGCGCTTCCTGTATATCCAGACAGGACATCGAACGCCTGCTTCTATGGAAGCTCGGGCTTATGAAATGCCAAAGCAACCGGTTTTGCTCCGGTTGGCAAAAGCGCCCAGGCGTGTGCCGTTCCGATTCCTTTTTTCACTGACGCAGCTTTGGCTGCCGGGATGCCTACAGCTGCCAAATACAGTCCGTATCTGCCTATAGCGTCCTTCCGGCGGCGGTATATAACAGGGCATTACAGATTGCCGCCGCTACGTTCGAACCACCCTTTCGTCCACGCGCCACAATATACGGCACCGGATCCTTCAGAATTTCTTCCTTGCTTTCCACTACATTGACAAAGCCCACCGGAACCCCGATGACCAGCACAGGATCCACTTTTTTCTCCAGGATCAGCTCATGCAGGCGAATCAGCGCGGTCGGCGCATTCCCGATCGCAAAAACCCATCTGCCCGGAAGCCTGGCCGCTTCCTCCATACTCACCCACGCGCGGGTCGTCTGTCTTTCTTTCGCAAGCCTTGCCACTTCCGGATCGCTCATAAAACAACGTGCGGTTCCGCCAAAGCTCTCCAGGGTGCTTTTATGGATGCCGGAAAGGGCCATCTGCGTATCCGTCACAATTCCAGCCCCGGCCTTTAATGCTTCCACAGCTTTTGTTACCGCGCCGTCCGAAAAAACAAGGTTGTCTACATAGTCAAAATCCGCCGTCGTATGAATCACCCGTTTGATAACCGGCTCGTTTTCCGGTAAAAGCTTCCGGTCACCCAGCTCCTTCGTAAGGATCTCAAAACTACGTTTTTCAATTTCACCCGGCAGTACATATTGATAGCTCATCTGTCGCCCTCCTGCTTCTCCATCATCCGGTAAATCTGTTCCATATCCAGTGCTTTTCTGACTTCAGCTGCCAGAAGATCATACTGGCTTTCCTTAAATGTCGCATAATCCTGTGTCAGCGCCTCTGCACAGATTCCCTTTTTGGAAAGCAGCGCGCCGCACAGATTTTTTGTCAGCGACCCGTCTTCAAAAAGTCCGTGCACATAAGTACCGGCAACATTGCCGCAGACTGCGCCGTCTGCCTGCCAGCCCTCCTCTGCTTCTGTGCTTCCGTTTGTCAGCGTCCGGATTCTGGAGAACGAGTTTTTTCCGTTTCCTGTTGTATGTCCCATATGAATTTCATAACCGGAAAATACACTGCCGCAAAGCGCAGCGAACAGTCCGTCTCCTGCGCCCGGGTTTTGAAGAATTTCTCCTGTCACCCGCGTCTGCACCTTTTCTTTTTCAAAAACGGTTCTAACCGGCAAAAGCCCCATTCCATGCAGGCTTCCGCCCTCTTCTTCCCCGTCCGGGTCTTCGATGCTTTCGCCCAGCATCTGATAGCCCCCGCAGATTCCCAGCACCGGCACGTTTGCTGCCGCAAGCTTCAAAATGGCGGCTTCCATACCATTCTGGCGCATCCATTTCAAGTCGCTCATCGTATTTTTGCTTCCGGGTACAATCACCATATCCGGCTGCCCGAGCGTTTTTACATCCCCTGCATAACGCAGACTGATTCCGGGCTGCTGCTCCAACGGGTTAAAATCGGTAAAATTCGAAATATGCGGCAGGCGAACCACCGCGATATCCACGCCTGCCCCCGCCTGTACCCGGGACAGACGAGGCGCGAGACTGTCCTCATCATCCAGCTTTGCATAAATCCACGGAATGACACCTGCTACCGGAATTTTCGTCAGCTCTTCCAGCGTTGCAAGTCCGGGTTTTAAAATCTCAACGTCTCCCCGGAACTTGTTGATAATCAGTCCTTTCACCCGGCTTCTTTCTTCCTCTTCCAGCAGGGCAACTGTCCCGTAAAGCTGCGCAAAAACGCCGCCCCGGTCAATATCTCCGGCAAGCAGCACCGGCGCGTCCACCATCTTCGCCATGCCCATGTTGACGATATCGTTTTTCTTTAAATTGATCTCTGCCGGGCTGCCCGCGCCCTCAATCACAATAATGTCATATTCCTCTTCCAGGGATCGGTAAGCTTTCATGATTTCCGGGACAAGCTGCTTTTTATATTTAAAATAAGACGCTGCAGGCATGTTTCCGAGCACATGCCCGTTGACAATAACCTGACTTCCCACATCACTGGTAGGTTTTAACAGAATCGGGTTCATCCTCGCATCCGGTCTGATTTTCGCAGCTTCCGCCTGCATGACCTGCGCGCGCCCCATCTCTGCCCCGTCTTCCGTGATAAAACTGTTGAGCGCCATATTCTGGCTTTTAAACGGTGCAGTCTTAAAGCCATCCTGCGTAAAAATACGGCACAGTGCCGCGCAGATCAGGCTCTTTCCGGCACTCGACATCGTGCCCTGAATCATAATATTTTGCTTCATTGTTTTTCCTCATTCCATTTCCGCAAACGCCTTCCGACGGTCCCGACGCAATCGGGTTCAAAGCTGCTTTTTTCCCTGACACAAAAAAAGTGCCTCCAGAAACCCACGGTTTTCTTCCTCTGTGCGCACTGCAATCCGGTAGTCCCCGGGCTGCAGGTTATGATAATTGGAGCAGTCCCGCATCGGGAATCCTGCTTCTTCCATTCTTTTTCCAAGCGTCGCATCGTGACTGCGAAACAACAGATAATTGGCTTTTCCCTCCCAGACTGTAAATCCTGCCTGCCGCAAACCCTTTACCAGAATCGGACGCTGTTGTTCCACCAGTTTCCTCACCCGGTCTGCATATGCCTGCTCCGAAAGTGCGGCGACTCCGGCTTCCTGTGCCAGAAGCGACACTCCCCACGGCTGTCCGCTTTCCATCAGCTGTTCTTTTCGCTTTGCATCACTGCACACGCAATATCCAAGCCGGACCCCCGCCATCGCATAGAGCTTCGTAAACGCCCTCAGAATCACCAGGTTCGGATACTGTCCAAGATACGGCAAAAGCGTCCGCTCCTTCCGATCCGGTAAAAATTCCAGAAAACACTCATCCAGCACAAGAAGTGCACTGCATTCCAGACAGCGCTCCAGAATTGCTGTCAGCAGGCTGTGTTTTGTGCACTGCCCGGTCGGATTATTCGGTTCACACAGAAAAACAAGATCTGTATCCGGCGTAATCTGTCCCAGAATATCCTCCTGAATCTGAAACTGATCTTCTTCTTTTAGTTCATAAAAATAAATCCTGCTCCCGACAAGTCCTGCCGCCTGCTCATACTCCGCAAATGCCGGAGCTGTCAGCAGCACTTTTTTCGGTTTTTCCGCCTGAAACAGCCGATAAATCAGATCCGCTGCCCCGTTGCCACAGACAATCCATTCTTCCGGACAGGAAAGCTCCTCCGAAAGTTTTTGAATCAGTTTTCTGCATAACGGATCCGGATAACGGTCTATTTTCCCTGCCGCCCGGCAGATCGCCTCCCGGACGCTATCCGGCACGCCCAGCGGACTGACATTTGCAGAAAAATCCCGGATGCTGCGGTTTCCCAGACGCTCCTTTTGTCCTGCCCAGTCTCCGCCATGAATCAGTTCCATTCTTTTCTCCCTCTGCCTGCGCACAGATTACACAGCTTTCTTTTGTGCATTCTTCTGCACCTTCCCCGCAAGCCATCCATATATTCTATAACAATATACACAGTACACATCTGACCGCAAGAAACAACACGAGCGCGGTCAGGCTTGCTGTGAGCATCATCCGGTTAATCCGCATAATATCTGCTGCTTCCACCGGCCGCAGATCCTCTCCAATCGTCGGCTTTTTTACCAGCTTTCCAAAATACCATGCATCCCCTGCAAGCAGGATGTCCAGTGCTCCTGCCGCCACACTTTCTGTCTGGGCGGAATTCGGGCTTGCGTGATTGTAACGGTCGCGCTTCCAGATTTGAAACGCATGCTTTGCGTTCTGCCCGGTCAGAAGCGCTGCAAACATCATCAAAAAAGCTGAAATCCGCGCCGGAATATAGTTTGCAACGTCGTCCAGCTTTGCTGCCGCGCGTCCAAAGTACAGATACCGGTCATTTTTATAGCCGACCATGCTGTCCATCGTATTGATCGCTTTATAGCAAAGTCCCAACGGCGCACCTCCGATCACCAGATAAAAAAGCGGTGCTGCCACACCGTCCGAAAAATTTTCCGCCACCGTCTCAATCGCAGCCTTTGCAACTCCCGCTGCGTCCAGATTCTGCGTATCCCTTCCGACAATTCTTGCCACCGCGCTCCTGGCGCCGGGCAGATCCTGTTCTTCCAGCTTTTTTTTCACCCGCATGCTCTCTGTATACAGTCCCTTCACCGCAAGCGCCTGCCAACACCACAGCGTTTCCAGCAAAAATGCCAGCACGGGATGCACCAGACCTGCCAGATAAATTGCGGCTGCCGCTATCAGGAAGCTTCCAAGCGGCAGAATCGCTGCCAGGGCTGCTCCCGCCATCAGAAGTCCCTTTTGGGTATCCGGAAACCTCCTGCGCAGAAATTTTTCCAGCGCGCTGATTGCTTTTCCCATATAAATAACCGGGTGCGGCATCCAGTCCGGATCCCCCAGGCATAAATCCATGAAAAAGCCGCATAAAACGGCTGCTGCTATTCTCATCTTTTTCCTCTCTTTTCCTGCTGCCTGCGAAACGAAAGCTGCCCCTTTATCCAGAGCCTTTCGTTTTCCCAGACAAGCTTCCAGCCGTCCCCGGCCTGCGTCTGTCCTTCATAATAACTTCTTTTCGGTTCTCCGAATTGTTCTAACAGAGCCATCTGCGTGCCGCCGTGAGCCACAACCGGATAAACTGCCTGCGGTTCTTTCTGCTGCCATCCCTGGGTCAGCTCCAAAAAAGCGCTGCAGACGCGGCTGCAAAAAACTGCTTTGCTCTCCCCGCCCGGACAGACATCCAGGCAGCCGCTCTCCACCCAGCTCCGATAGGCGCTGTCATTTTGCATCTCTTCAAAATTTTTTCCTTCAAAACTGCCAAAATTCATTTCTTCCAGCCCCGGAACAAGGATCTGCTCTGCTCCTGGAAACAGAATCTGCGCCGTTTCCTGTGTCCTGCGTCTGTTCGTCACCCATACTTTGGAAACGGTTTCCGAAGCGCGGATAAGCTCCGCTTTTCCAGCACTTCCGAGGGAGGAATCCAGCCACCCGATATAACGATGCTGCTCATTTTCTGGCGTTTTTCCATGACGGATCAGCCAGATTTCTATCTTCTGCTCCATATTTTCCTCTCATTTCTGCCACACCTCCCCTGTTGACGGCCGGTCCAGACAGCTGTTATCGAAGGCTTTCCGGCAGGCCGCACCAGACACGAATGACTTTCTGCGCCCGTTTTGCAAGCAGAATCGACAGCCGTCCGGCTGCTTCTCTTGCCTCCCGCTCTGCAGCATCTATCGGCACGACACCGCACCCGGTTTCCGTTGCGATGACGACTTCTTTTCTGCAAAGCTGCTCCGCCAGCTTTTCCAGCTCTTCCGGCCGATTTCCGACTTTGGAAGCCAGCTGCTGTGCATCGTAAAGCACCCTGCAGTTATCCTCTGCTTTTGTCGAAAAATCTGCTTCCGTATAGCCGAAAGTTTCCCGGACATACTCCCGTTTTCCGGCCGCATATGGTCCAAAAATATAAATCATGCCTGTTTTTTTCCCTTCTCCTGCAAAAACTACCCTTCGCCAGCGCCATTTACAAGATCGCATCTGCGATGTTTTTTGCCGCACTACAGATACTCTGTCAGTACCACTGCTGCCAGCATGAAAAGTTCGCACATCTGGACAAACCATCCTGCCAGGTCCCCCGACAGGCCGCCGAATTTTCCAATCAGCCGGAACCGATAATACAAAAAAGTCCCGATTGCGGCAATGCTTACGCCAATGCCTTTTTTCCCGCAGCAAATACAGCAAAGGACACAAAGGACTGCTGCCAGGACAGCAAGAAACGTTCGCACCTTCTTTTTATCCGCGTACTCTGCAAAAGTATATGCCAGACCACTGTTTTTCGCAAGAGGGAAGCTCGCAACTGCAAGCCCGGAAAGGCTTCTGCTGATACAATAGCCAAACGCCAGCGCTGTCAGATCTGCCTGCATTTGTGCTGCCGTCACTGCAAGAGCAAGCTGGCCGATAAAATAACAGCCCAGCCAGATCGCCGCGAACGCGCCCATATGCGGATCCTTTAAAATCTGTAATTTTTTTTCTGTATCCTGATGACTTGCCAGCGCATCTGCCGTATCGCAGAAGCCGTCCAGATGAATGCCTCCGGTCACAAGCACCGGAAGTACACAGATTCCCGCCGCCAGTATCCATTCCGAAAACTCCATCCGCAGGCACACAAAACGCCACAGGCACACCAGCGCGCCGATCACTGCGCCGATCAGCGGGAACGCGCACAACGCATAGCGCATACTTTTATTTGTCCATTCTGTCTGCGGCATCGGAATTGCCGAAAACATCGAAAATGCCACGATCACTGTCGAAATCATTGGATTTTTCCTCCCTGCTTATGCCAGATCCAACACCCTGCTGTAATTTCCGCTGCCGCATCCGCCATTTTTGCAATTTCCCGGTTGATTTTTCCGAGGATATCCAGATACCGCACCGTAGACGGATCATAATTTGTCCCGCCCTCGAACACTTCGTTGCTGACAATGATCAGATGCCTGCACTGGTTTTCCAGAGCTTTTACGCCTGCCAGAATTTCTTCGCTGCACCGATCCTCTCCGACGCCCTCCGGCGCGTAGATTTCATTCGCAGTCAGGTTGCTCATACATTCCAGCAAAACGACGCTGTCTTTCGGAACGCGCACCTGTTTTAAACCGGTATAACATTCCACTGTCTGAAAATTTTTCTGTGCGCGCATCCCACGATGTTTTTCAATCCGTGCCAGACATTCGTTGTCCATCGGCTGCATCGTTGCGATGTAAATACGGTTTTCTCCGGCTTCCATCGCGTAATTTTCCGCAAAAGCGCTCTTTCCACTCGCGCTTCCGCCCACAATCAATGTCAGCATATCCTTCCTCTTTTCCGTTTTCTGCTTTCTTACAGCTGGCTGCCCTGCTCTTCATACGCCTCGATCGAAAGCTCTCCGAATGTAGAACCCTGATAGACGCTGCACGCCATATCCAGCATCGGAATTGCGCACAGCGCACCGGTTCCTTCTCCGAGACGCATGCCCGCCGTGATCATCGGTTCCAGACCGATTGCATCCAGAATCATGCATCCGGCCGGTTCCGCAGATACATGAGTTGCCAGCATTGCCTTTTTGGAAGCCGGGCAGATTTTTACCGCCAAAAGTGCCGCCACTGCAGAGATCACACCATCAATCAGCACCGGAACCTGATACAGCGCGCCGCCAAGGTAGAGGCCGACCATTCCTGCAATATCGAACCCGCCAAGCATAGAGAGCACACTGAGCGGATCTTCCGGATCCGGGTGGTGAAGCTTTATCGCTTTTTTTATTGCCTCCAGTTTACGGGAAAGCCCGCTGTCAGACAAGCCTGCACCGCGTCCCGTCACAAGCAGCGGATCACAGCCAAGCAGAACCGAAGCAACCGCGCTGGACGTCGTCGTATTGCCAATTCCCATTTCTCCGGTCACCAAAAGCTTTACCCTATCCTCTTTTGCGCACTTTGCAAGCCCGATTCCCGTTTCGATACAACGGTACAGCTCTGCCTTTGTCATCGCCGGCTTTTGTGTAATATCCGCCGTCCCGTTGGCGATCCGACAGTTTCGGACTCCAGGATTTCCCGGATAATTTAAAATTCCGAGATCGACCGCCTCTACCTGACAGTTCGCCACCTTTGCCATCCTGCAGGCGCTGCTTTTTCCGGCGGCAAAGCTGTCTGCCATCCGCGCGGTCACTTCGCTTCCGGTCTGTGTGACGTTCTGTGCCACTACGCCGTTATCCGCACACATCAGATACAATCTGCGCACCGACAGATCAATGTCCGCGCTCCCAGTCAGCGCTGCAATCCGAATCAGTGCATCCTCCAAAAGCCCGAGGCTTCCCAGGGGCTTCGCCACACTGTCCCATCGTTGCTTCGCTTCCGACGCTGCCTTTTTGTCCGGCTCCGATATCTGATTCAGCTGATTTGATAACCTTTCCAAATTCACAATGCCTTCTCCCTTTGCTTTTCCTGCCATTTTGCCGCTGCCCTGGCAAACCGTTCTGCCAGCCTTGGCTCTGCCAGAAAATATAAATGCGGAAAGCCTGCATACAGACTGCTTCCTGCTACGCTTCCCTCCCAGGTTTTGTTTCCGACCGGCTTTTTCATTTCAAACGCTGTCCCGTTCTGCGTACAATCCCAGTAATGAAATTCATGCACCGGAATGCTTTCCCCTTTTTCAAACAGCATGGAATTTTCTTTTGCTGTCATGACTGCGTATCCAAAGCGCTGCAGGCGGTTCGTCCGAAATCCGCTTCCATCCAAAACGCCTGTCATCTCCCAGACCTGTCCGTCAGCGTCTTCCAGTTCCTTTTGCAGATACAGGAAGCCGCCGCATTCCGCAATCGTCGGCATTCCATGACGGACCGCCTCAAAAATTGCATGACGCATCCCACTGTTTTCAGAAAGCTTCCCGGCGTGCAGCTCCGGGTATCCGCCGCCCAGATACAATCCGCAGATGCCTTCCGGCAGCTTTTTATCTTCCATCGGCGAAAATTCCACAAGCTCCAATCCCTGTTGCTGCAGCGCTCTTTTGTTTTCTTCATAATAAAAACAAAACGCTGTGTCCTGTGCAATGCCGATTCGAAGGCACCCTTTATCCGGGGCAGGAAACTGTGGAGGATCCGGACAATCCGGGCTTTTTAACGCTGCTTCGCTTTTTATTGTCTCTGCCACGCTGTCCGCTGTCGCTGCGATCCGCAGCACTTGCTCCAGATCAACATGTTGTAAAAAAGCATCTGCCAGCCTGTCCACCTTTTCCGACAGCGCTCCGACCTCCTGCGCTGTCACAAGCCCTAGATGTCTGCTTTCAAAAGAAGCATCTTCCACATAGGGCAAAAAACCAACAACCGGCAGTCCGGTCTGTTCCTCCAGCATCGGTGCAAGCAGCCGCGCCATCCTTTCCGAACAGCCATTGAGCAAAATGCCTGCAAGCTGGTTTCTTTTCCGGAAAGAAAGCATTCCCTGAACTTGTGCGGCAATCGTCAGGCTCGCACCTTTCGGACGCACAACAAGAATTACCGGAGTATTTGTTGCACACGCAACATCCCATGTAGAGTCCCGGTCCGACACGCCGCCCAGACCGTCATAATATCCCATCACGCCCTCCAGCACTGCAATTTTACACCGCTGTTCATAGCAGGCAATCTGGCGCTGCAGTGTTTTTGCATCTGCAAAAAACAGATCCAGATTTTCTCCCGGAATGCCGAGCACACGCTGATGGAACATCGGATCGATATAGTCCGGTCCGCACTTAAACGAAGCCGCAGAGATTCCTTTTTTCTGCAGCGCCCGCAGGCACGCACAGGTAACAGCCGTCTTCCCGCTTCCGCTGGACAGACCTGCAAATAAAATCCTATTCATCTGCACATCCTCCGGCACTGATTAAAAAGATCGGATTATTGGCGCAAAGCATATGACCTTTTCCTGCCTTTTTCGACCGCGAAACCTGAAGCTGCATGATTTCTGCCGGCTTTAAGGTAAACGCTTCCAGACTTTCACATGCCTGCAGTGCTGTTTCCAGCAAAATCGCGGTCACAACGATCCGGACGGACGGATTTTTTTCAAAAAGGATGGATAAAATTTCCGGCAGATTTCCCTTCGTCCCGCCAATAAACACAGCGTCCGGCGCAGGAAGGGAGTCTAATGCCTGCGGCGCTTTTCCAAAAACCACATGCAAATTCCCGCAGCCAAACCGCTCCCGATTCTTCCCAATCAATTCTACTGCTTTTTCCTCACACTCAATCGCATACACGTCTGCCTGTCCTGCCATCAGCGAAAGTTCGACAGAAACAGAACCGGTTCCAGCACCGACATCATAAAGGACTTTCGCGCCTGCCGCCCCGAGCTTTGCAAGCGCAGCTGCACGCACCTCCTGTTTTGTCATTGGAACCTCTCCCCGGACAAACCAGTCATCCAAAAGTCCGGGACCATGTGTTTTTGCACGCTCCCGCCAGTAAGATCCCGTAACAGAATTCTCAGAATCCTTTTTCGCAGATACTGTATCGTTTCCGATATCATCTGCCGTTTTCTCCCGCTTCACCACCAGCACCGCCAGTGGCGCAAATATCTTTTCTGCTATTTCCCGAACTGTTCCGGACACAATCCGTTCTTCCGGATAGGAAAGCTTTTCTCCGACATACGCCCGGCATCCGCCAAATCCCGCCTGCATCAGCTGTCTGCAAAGTTCCTGCGCCGTATTGTCCGGTCCGGTCAAAAAAAATACTTCCGGATTTTCTGTAACTGCCGCAACAGGATCACAGGCTCTTCCGTGGGCACTCACCACTTTCCAGTCCTGCCACGGCAGCTGCAGTTTTGCAGCCAAATAGGACATACTTCCGATCCCGGGCAGAATGGAGAGCTCTCCGTCCCAGTATTTTCCAAGCCCGGTACAAAGGCTGTAACAGCCGGTATCCCCGGTACAGACCACACAGGGAAAGCTGCTGTCAGAACCATACACTGCATCACAGACCGCCTGGGCGGAAACCGCTATTTTCCGATTCTTCGAGCATCCCTCCGGAAGTGTTTCAAGCAGGCGCCCTGCCCCGACAATCAGGTCTGCTTTGCGTAACGCTTCCAACGCTTCCAGTGTCAGGCAGGACTGGCTGCCGGGTCCCATTCCAACGACTGTCAGTTTTCTCATTCCACAGC
>OLOG01000950.1_pt1 | contig 21089 bp, 18 predicted proteins | sample 1672351 | NCBI WGS metagenome assembly OLOG01 (sample SAMEA3136674, study PRJEB25190) | human gut metagenome | biome: human gut; feature: human-associated habitat; material: faeces | place: Austria | collected 2013 | reverse complement strand
AAGATCCTGTTTGTCATAAAGAGGGGCGAAGAAACATATGAAGTCATTAAAGATAATATGCTTCCGCCGGAATGTGATATACCGGCATTGTATCATCAGGCATGCGAGAATCTGGTGCGGGACGTGGAATTTGTAATCGGTAATACCATGTATGGAGCATTTTCAATTCTGGCAGATGGTAAGCATGAGGCAAGTTCCCTGTGCTTCCAGCATATCTGGAATGTATGCGCGGAGAAATTGCAGGACGATCTGCTGATTATGGCACCACGTACAGATACGGTGTTGTTTGCGCCGCTGTCTCAGCCAAAAGCAATAGAAACGATGAAAACACATGCGGAACAGGCATATGCAATGGGGACGAATAAAATCAATACAGATATGTATTTATTTACGCGAGACGGGAAGGAATTATTGACTTATGATGAAACGAAACATTAAGATGATCGGTTTTGACCTGGATGGAACGCTGTTAAACAGTAATAAGGAGATCAGTGATTATACACGAGATGTAATGAGGGAAGCTGTTAAGCAGGGCGTGATCATTCTTCCGGCGACGGGAAGACCGCTGACAGGTATACCAAAGCCGGTTATGGCACTTCCTGGCATCCGATATGCAGTCACAGCTAACGGTGCCAGAGTAGTAGATGTGCAGGAGGATAAAGTTCTGCATGAAGCATTGCTTCCATATGAAAAAGGTAAGGAATTGCTGGAAATCTTTGCAAAATACGATACATACAGGGAAGTGTATTATGAGGGATTCGGTTATGCAACTGCGGATATGGTAGAGCGTATCGAGGAATATATGCCAATTAAGCCGATGATTGAATATATGCGTACTACCAGACGCCGGGTGCCGGATGTGGAAGCCATGTTCCATGAGAAAAAGATGGCAGTGGATAAGCTGCAGGCACTGTTTCGCGATACAGAAACAAGAGATCTGGCAATGAAAGAAGTAAAAGAGAAGGTTCAGGGAGCAGCCGTTACCAGCGCATTAGGCAATAATATTGAAGCGAACGGGGAAGATGCACAGAAGGGTATCGCACTTTTGAAGCTGGGAGAGATCCTTGGTATTAAGAAGGATGAGATCATGGCATTTGGTGATGGTTCTAATGATATGGATATGATTCGCAGAGTCGGTTTTGGTGTGGCTATGGAGAATGGTATTGATGAGATCAAAGAAGCAGCAGACTATATCACGGTGACCAATGATGAGCATGGTGTTGCAAAAGCAATTGAAAAATTTGTCTTAGCATAGAGGAGGAGAAAAGATGCTGGATATTTTGAAATCGATTATATTTGGAATCGTTCAGGGAATTACAGAGTGGCTTCCGATCAGCAGTACAGGACATTTACTGCTTGTGAATGAATTCCTGAAAATGGATGTCAGTACAGAATTTATGAATATGTTTAAAGTTGTGATTCAGCTTGCATCAGCGCTTGCAGTAGTTGTCTTATATTTTCATAAGTTGAATCCATTTTCACCGCGAAAGAATGAACGACAGAAGAAGAACACGATTAGTTTGTGGTGCAAAGTGATTGTCGGATGTATTCCGGCCGGAATTATTGGAATTTTGTTTGATGATGTTATCGATAAGAATTTGTCCACTTATATCGTAATCGGTATTACACTACTTGTTTATGGTATTTTATTTATTGTTGTGGAGAATCGTAATGCGTCCATGACGCCAAAGGTAACAAAATTGAAAGAGCTTACTTATCAGACTGCATTTTTGATCGGATGCTTTCAGGTGCTTGCACTGATTCCGGGAACATCCCGTTCAGGTGCAACAATCATTGGAGCGCTGCTGATTGGTGTTTCCAGAAGTGTTGCGGCAGAGTTTACATTTTTCCTGGCAATCCCAACGATGTTTGGGGCCAGCGGCGTGAAGCTTCTGAAACTTGGTTTTAATTATACACCGATGGAGGTAGTCATTTTGCTTGTTGGCTGTCTCGTATCATTCTTTGTATCTGTGTTTGCGATTAAGTTCCTTATGGGATATATTAAGAAACACGATTTCAAAGTATTTGGTTATTATCGGATCGTACTTGCAGTGCTGATTTTTATTTATTTTCTTATCTGGGGATAACGATACAGCAATTAGAATGATAAAATGACACAAAACTGCCCGACACTATTGCCCGGGCAGTTTTTTTGCAAATAGACAGGAGGAAACCTATATGCCGTATATTTTTGGAATTAGTGGAAGAAAAAATACAGGGAAGACAAAAATTGTCTGTGAGATTGTGAAAGAGCTATCAGAGCGTGGATATGATGTTGCAACAATTAAACATGACGGACATGAGTTTGAACCGGATCGTCCGGGAACCGATACATTTCGCCATCTGAACGCAGGAGCTTTTGGAACAGCAATTTTTTCAGAAACAGTACATATGATTGTAAAGAAAACAGCAGTAACGGCAGAGCAGTTGGCATTGCAATTTCCGGAAGCAGATGTGATTCTCATAGAGGGAATGAAGCGGGGGACACATCCGAAGTTTGAGACAGTGAGAGATTATGGAGAAGTAGTATCAGCGCCGGAAACAATCCAGGCGATTATCGCGAATGAGGAAAATACAGAAATCCGAAAGTTTATGGAGCAGGCAAAAAATAAAGTTCCTCTTTACACATATAGCGATATTCTGGTATTGTGTGATATAATCGAAGCGGGAATCAGGCAGAAGGGAAGTAGAACATGTCAGAAAATACAGTAGTAAAACGAACGACCTGTGCAGTGTGCGGATCATGCTGTCCGGTAGATGTGTATGTGGAAGACGGAAAGATTGTGCGTGTAGAAGGAAAGCAGGGGCTTTGTCCAAAGGGAGCTGCGGCAAGACAGTATGTGTATCATCCGGATCGGATCTTATATCCAATGAAGCAGATAGGTAAAAAAGGAGAAGGACATTTTGAACGGATCACATGGGAGGAAGCCTATGAGATGATGGCAGAACGCCTTCGGAAAGTAAAAGAAACCTATGGACCGGAATCAGTTATTTTCTATGTGGGTTATCCGAAATGGAATCGTCCGGCAGCGCTTCGGCTTGCGAATGCATTTGGTTCACCGAATTTCTGCACGGAATCAAGTACATGTTTTCAGGCAGTAGATCTGGCGTGGAGGTTGAATTATGGTGGTCACATTTGCATGCCCGATTTGAAAAATGCGAAAACAGTTCTTGTGTGGGCGTCCAATCCTTATCACTCACAGACTCCATCCAGCAGGATGTGGCTTGAAATGAAAGAGCGTGGAGTGAATGTAATCAGTGTAGATCCACGCAACACTGTAACTTGTCATGGAGCAGATATTTATATGCAGCCGTATCCGGGAACAGATGGAGCGCTTGCATTGGCTATGGCACATGTGATTATTGAAGAAGATTTATATGATAAAGAATTTATTGAAAAATATAGTTATGGGTTTGAAGAATACCGGGAATATGTAAAGACATTTTCTCCGGAAAGAGCCGAAGAGATTACCGGGGTACCAAAAGAGACAATCTGCAAAGCAGCAAGGCTGTTTGCGATAGAAAAACCGTCAGCGATTAAATGGTCAGCCTCGTCACTGGCACACCACTTAAATGGTGTTCAGAATCACCGCGCGATTTTTTTGCTAAGTGCGCTGACTGGAAATTATGATGTAAAAGGCGGCAATCGTGCGATGGGTATGCCAATGGCGCCGCGCAATGAATACGGAAAAGTAAAGCGAATGAATACTGTTGAGGCCATCGGTCAGAAAGAGTTTCCGGTATGGTTTGATATTTCCTGTGAAGAATCACAGTGTACAAAGCTGGCTCAATATGTAAAAGAAGAGAAACCGTATCCGCTGAAAGGAATGGTAGCATTCGGATTGAATCATCGAATGTGGCCGAAGCCGGAATTGTTGAATGAAGCGCTTGGAGAATTGGATTTCTTTGTCAATACAGAATTTATGATGTCAGAGTCCTGTCGCATGGCAGACCTTGTGCTTCCGGCGAGTACGCCGTTTGAAAGAGAGGAAGTAATGGGAGGTATGGGCGGTCAGTTTAGACTGTCAGAGAAAGCAATTGAGCCTCTGGGAGAATGTAAAAATGATATTGAGATTATTTTGGAATTGGCGAAACGGCTCGGATTAGAGGATGAAGTTCTTGGAATGAATTATGAGGAATATATGGAGCATATTTTAAAGCCATCCGGATTAACATTAGAAGAACTGCGAAAACATCCGGAAGGTTTGTCTGCTCCGAATCTTGTAATGCCAATGGAGCGGACATATGAGAAACAGCCGTTTGATACTCCGTCCGGAAAAGTAGAATTCAAGTCGCTTGTATTGGAAAAGTACAGCAAAGAGTATGGATATCAGGGGCTTCCGGTATTTGAAGATTTTAGAGAGAAGGCAGCAGTGGATCGGGAAGGATATCCATTTATTCTGAGTGTTGGATGCAGAAGACCGCAATATTATCATTCTAGAACATACCGCCTGTCCTGGATCAGGAATCTGGAGGCGCCGGATCTGATTGAAATGCATCCAAAAGATGCGAAGTCCTGTGGAATTGAAGAGGGAGACGAAGTTACGCTCGTATCGCCGGCAGGAGAGGTTACCGGTCATGTGGGGTATCAGCTTTCTGTGCAGCCTGGAATGATCTGCATGTATCACGGAAATCCAAATGCGGATGCAAATGAGCTGATCGATTTGGATTATGTAGACCCGATTTCGGGATTTCCGGCATACAAAAGCTATTTCTGCCGCGTAGAGAAAAGGGGGTAAGGGCATGAAACTGAAGTTTGACAAAGAAAAATGCAGTGGATGTTTTGCTTGTCATATAGCCTGCATAGACGCGCATTATCCGGTGGACGATGTGGATGCAGAAAGCTTTCGTGCGACCAAGACGATTAGAAATGAAGAAGAGGGATTCCAGAAAACAATCTGTCCAGGATGCATTCACTGCGGTGCCTGTATGAGAGTATGTCCACAGCGCGCTATTTACCAGGATGAAGAGACAGGTTTTATTCTTGTAGAGAAAGAAAAATGTACCGGATGCCGTACTTGCGAAGCGGCTTGTCCAATGCAGGTGATCCGATTTGACAAGAACGGAAAGATGGCAAAATGTGATGGTTGTATTGAAGAAATACGAAATGGGCGTAAGCCGGCCTGTGTGCGTACTTGTTTTGCCGGTGCAGTTTGTCTGGAATCGGAGAAAAAGGAGTAAATTGTGAAATATAGCCGTATAGAGACAGGGAGGTTTCTTGAACGCCCGAATCGTTTTATTGCATATGTAGAAAGAAAAGGGCAGAAAGAATGTGTCCATGTGAAAAATACAGGTAGGTGCCGGGAACTTCTGTATCCGGGTGCTGTTGTTTATTTGCAGCCTTCAGAGAATCCGGAACGCAAAACAAAATGGGATCTGATCGCAGTTGAAAAAAACGGACAGATTGTTAATATGGATTCACAGATTCCAAATAAGGTTGTGAAAGAATATATCGAAAAAGGAAAGCTGTTTGACCGGGTGTCCCAGATTAAGACAGAAGTGACTTATGGAAATTCCCGTTTTGATCTTTATGTGGAGACGGAAGAAGGACGAAAAATTTTTATAGAAGTCAAGGGTGTGACGCTGGAAGAAGATGGAATTGCAAAGTTTCCGGACGCTCCAAGTGAGCGGGCGGTAAAGCATGTGGAAGAGTTGATATCAGCAAGGAAAGAAGGATATGAAGCTGTTGTATGCTTTGTGATACAGATGAAGCAGGTGCGATTTTTGACGCCGAATGTGAAGACGCATCCGGAATTTTCCGATGCTCTTTTGCGGGCGCGGGAAAGTGGTGTGGAGCTGATTGCACTTGATTGTACAGTAAAGAAAGATTCTATTACAGCAGGAAAACGCATTCCTGTCATTCTCCCGGAATCACGGTTAGAACAAAGTGTATCTCCTCTTATTCACTGGTTTCGGCAGCATAAGCGGATGCTTCCGTGGCGAGAAAATCCCACTGCTTATCGTGTTTGGGTATCAGAAATTATGTTGCAGCAGACAAGGGTAGAGGCAGTAAAGCCGTTTTATGCTAGATTTATGGAGGCGTTTCCAACAATCGAAGCATTGGCTAAGGCTCCGGAAGAACGGTTGCTGAAGCTGTGGGAAGGGCTTGGTTATTATAATCGTGTAAGAAATATGCAAAAAGCCGCAATTCAGATTATGGAAGAATATGGGGGGATTTTTCCTTCTGAGTATGATCAGATTAAATCTTTGAGCGGTATTGGTTCTTATACTGCGGGAGCGATCAGTTCATTTGCGTATGGAATTCCAAAACCGGCGGTAGATGGGAATGTACTGAGGGTCGTGGCGCGTCTGCTTGAGTTAAAGCAGGATATTATGCGTCCGGAAGTGCGGACGAGAATGGAACAGCAGCTGGAACTTGTGATTCCGGTGGAGGCGGCGAGTGATTTTAATCAGGGCTTGATTGAAGTGGGCGCTATCATCTGTGTGCCGAACGGCGAGCCAAAATGCAGGGAATGTCCGCTGAAGACATTTTGTCTGGCATCTCTGAATGGTCTGACAGATGAGATTCCGGTGCGCTCTAAAGGAAAAGCGCGGCGCATAGAGGAAAGAACAGTTTTTGTATTTCGGGACGGAGATACCGTAGCAGTAAAAAAACGTCCGGACAAAGGTCTTTTGGCAGGACTTTATGAATTGCCGAACCTAAAAGGAAAACTGGATGCCGATGAGGCGGCTGCCTATGCAAAAGAAATTGGCCTGGCTCCAATCCGTGTCTTGCCGCTTCCGGAAGGAAAGCATATCTTCAGTCATATTGAGTGGCATATGACTGGATATCTGATTCAGGTAGATGAGCTTGAAAAATCATGTCGGGAAGAGATGATATTTGCAGTGCCGTCGGAGGTTGAGAAGAAGTACCCAATACCGGCAGCATTTGAAACATATACAGATTATATTGAAATAAAGTTAGGGCAGGAAAAATTTGATCAGGAGGGCAGAAGAAATGTATGATGTAATTATAGCCGGAGCCGGAGCAGCTGGCAGTACAGCGGCCCGGATATTGGCAGAAGCGGGAAAACAGGTACTTGTGCTGGAAAAACGTAATCATGTGGGTGGCAACTGTTATGACGAGAAAGATTCCTATGGAGTACTCATTCATTTATATGGCCCACATATTTTCCACACAGACCGAGAGCAGGTATGGGAGTTTCTGTCCAGATTCACCGGATGGAAACATTTTCAGCATGAAGTAAAAGCAAAGACAAATGAAGGATTGATTCCGGTTCCGTTCAATTTGAATACACTGCATCTTGTTTTTGGAGAAGAGGCAGATCGGGTAGAAAAGAAACTGATCAATAGCTATGGCCAGGGAACGAAGGTACCTGTTCTGAAATTGCTCCAGACATCAGATCAGGATCTGAGGGAAATTGGCGAGTATGTTTATGAAAACATTTATCTCCACTATACGATGAAACAGTGGGGAAAGAAGCCGGAAGAAATTGACAAAAGTGTTACATCCAGAGTTCCGGTTAAAGTTGCATATGATAATGGATATTTTACAAATAAGTATCAGGCAGTACCGGAAGAAGGCTTCACAGTTCTGTTTGAAAATATGCTGGATCATCCGAATATTACTGTGCAAACAGGAACAAGCCTTGAGGATTGTACAGAAGTGCAAAATGGTCAGATATACTATGCGGGAGATAAGTTTGAAGGAAAAGTGATTTTTACCGGAGCATTGGATGAACTATTTGGATGCAAATATGGGCGGCTTCCGTACCGCACACTGGATATTGAGTTTGAACATATAGAGAAAGAAAGCTATCAGGGAGTTCCAGTAGTAAACTATACCGTAAGTGAAGCATTTACAAGAATTACAGAATATAAGTTTCTTACAAGACAGAAAATAGACGGAACAACAATCAGTCGGGAATATCCGAGAGACTATGAAGGAAAACAAGGTGAAATTCCGTATTATGTAATAGAGAATCCGCAAAATCGTGCATTATATGAAAAATATGTTGATGAAGCAAAGCATATTAAAAATTTCTATGTTCTCGGCAGACTTGCGGAATACAAATACTATGATATTGACGCGATTACAGAGAAGGCAATAGAACTGAGCAGAGAGTTGTTAGAGGAGGAATTATGGAAATATTAACGGTACTCAAGGAAAAATACTCGAGTATGACGAAAAAACAGAAACAGATTGCAGATTACATGATGGCACATCCTGAGCAAATGACGTTTATTACATTAAAAGAACTGAGTAAAACAGTGGATGCGACAGAGGTCACAATTTTAAAGGCCTGTTCAGACTTCGGATATGAGAACTTTAACGAAGTGAAATATGAGTTCCGTAAATATGTCAGTATGCAGGAGCAGCTTGAAATTCATCAAGAGAATGAATATACATCTACATCCATTCCAAAATATGAATTAAAAGAACGAGAAGCGCTTCTGGATGCAATCCGAAAAGAAGAGAAGGACTGTGTCAGCCATGCACTTTTGAATCTGGATCTCAGGAAAGTTATTGAAGCAGCCAGGATTATTATGCAGGGAAAGCGGATTATCTTTTGTGGAAGAGGCTTTTCTGTGCTGATGTGTAAAGCCCTTCAGATATGGATTAGTACATCGGGACTTCCGGGAATTGTTATGGATACGGAATTGAATGATGAGATTCATTCCTTATTGCCACTTATTACAGAAGAAACGGTCGTAGTTGCATTTTCTTTCCCTGATTATTACTTTATGACAACTAAAATTGCCGAATTTAGTAAGAAAAGCGGGGCAAAAGTTATTGGGATTACGAATGTAGCGGAATCCCCGATTGCAAAGTACAGTGATGTGCTTTTACTAGCCCCATCTTCAACACGATTGTTTATGAACAATTTATCGTCTCCGATGGCAGTAATTAATTTGCTCGCGTCAGCAGTGGAAATTGAAGTAAGTGCATCAGACAGGAAGTCGCCTGTTGAAAAAGACTTTGCAGAGCTGTTCCGTCAATAGTATTATTTAATAAAAAATAAAGCGTGAAAATATGCAAAATGCTAATTCTTTATAGAAAATGTATATTTTCACGCTTATTTATTGACTAAATTACATTAAAATGCTAGAATCTTAAAATGTAAATATAGTAAACACTATAAAAGGAGGGCAAATTATGAAAGGAAAGAAAATTGTTGCTTTATTATTGGCAATGACAATGGGCGCATCCCTTGCTGCATGCGGCGGCGGTGGTGATTCCAAAGGCGGAGACAGTGCAAAAGGAGAAGAAGGCGGAAAAGATGCTGAGCAGTATATCAATACATATTTAGCTTCTGAACCGACAACACTTGACGTAAGCCGTCGTTCAGATTCATATTCAAGTGATATTCTCATGAACTGTCTGGAAGGTCTGATCCGTATTGAGCAGAGAGACGGAGAATACAAGATCATGCCAGGTGATGCAGAATCATGGGAGACAAGTGAAGACGGTACAGTCTGGACATTCCATCTAGGAGAAGACAGAAAATGGGATGACGGAGAACCGGTAACAGCAGATCAGTATGTATATTCTCTTCAGAGAAGTGCAGATCCGGCAACAGGATGTCCGAATGCATATTTCCTGACACCAATTAAAAATTATGATCAGGTATCTACAGGGGCAAGCCCGGTTGAAGAATTAGGTGTAAAAGCTGTAGATGAGCATACATTAGAGATTACATTAAATGCAGCAATGCCAAGTTTCCTGGAGAGCTGTGATGCAAGTATCTACTATCCACAGAGAAAGGATAAAGTAGAAGCTGCAGGAGATCAGTATGGTGCAGAAGCTGATACACTTGCTTATAACGGACCATTCAAATTAGAGTCCTGGACACATAATAGTGAAATGAAAATTGTAAAGAATGAAGAATACTGGGATGCTGAGAACGTAGATTTGGACTATGTAAATTACCAGATCATTACAGATGCAGCAGCAGTAGCGAATGCATTTGATGCCGGACAGCTTGATGTAATGAGTGCATCTTCTTCAGAGATGGTTGAGAAATATAAAGCAGATCCAAGTCTGAAGTATACAAAGATTTCCGGTGGTAATATTACGTTTGCTTTCTTTAACACAACAGATAAATTATTCTCTAACAAGAATGTACGTAAAGCATTTGTTCTTGCAGCAGATCAGGAAGATTTGAATGACATGGCATACAGCAACTTGAGAGAGCCATTATATGGCTGGATTGCTCCGGCACTTTCTGTTGATGGCAAGAGCATGAGAGAAGAAGCAGGAGACACAATCAAAGAACAGAGAAAAGAGATGGAAGCAGAAGGTAAAACTCCAAAAGATATCCTGATTGAGGGTATGGAAGAGTTGGGCTTAGGAAATGATCCGAAGAAACTGGATGTAACATTCTCACTTGGCGGTACAGATGAGTGGTTCCATACATTTGGCGAGTACTTACAGCAGATGTACAAAGAACAGCTTGGTATCGATCTGAAGATTGAATTTGCTGACTGGTCTATCTTTGAGAGCAACCTGCAGTCTGGTAACTATCAGATTGGTATGATGGGATGGGGCGCTTACTACAACGATCCATATGATATGTTAAGTATTCATTTGTCTAATGCAAACCAGATTTACACAGGATGGTCTAATGAAGAGTACGACAAGCTTACAAAAGCTGGCGTGATTGAATTAGATCCGGAGAAACGTATGCAGGATTATATTGCAGCAGAGAAGATTCTGTTAGACGAATATGTAACAGATCCATTTGCAACAACTGTAGTGCATCAGTTCACAAGAGACTTTATGCATGATAAATATGCTGAGTATGGACAGGAGAACCTGTACTTTACTCATCCGGGATGGAAGAACGTTTACACATCTGGCAGATAGCAACTGAATATGAGACGGGTTATTATAGACTTGCTGTAATAGCCCGTCTTTTAAATCATTCAGTCGCCTGATAAGGAGGAAAAATTCGTGGTAAAATATGCATTGAAACGAATCGCTTATATGTTTTTAACATTGTTCGCAATTGCGACAATTACCTTTTTCTTAATGAGAAGTATTCCAGGTGATCCACTTGCAAGTATGGCAAGGACGTTGCCGGAACAGACGAAAGCAAACTACTATGCAAAATATGGTTTGGATAAACCGCTGTTTACACAGTATCTGTTGTATATGAAAGGGCTTGTGACATTCGATCTCGGAGAGAGTATCGTATTTCCTGGCCGCTCTGTTGCAGGAGAAATTGCAAGAACATCACCGGTATCTGCTTCTGTCGGAGGTACTGCTTTGATTATTGGTACTTTGATTGGTGTGTTCCTCGGTGTTATTGCAGCTCTTAAGAAAAATCAATGGCCCGACTATATTGTTATGTTCATTGCCATACTTGGCGCTACCATACCGGTCTTTGTGTTGGCATCGGTTATGCAGTATTTCTTTGCGGTAAAACTTGGAGTGCTTCCGGCGTCCGGCTATGGTAAACCAAATCAGATGATTCTTCCGGTAATCGTATTGAGCTTTGGATCGATTGCAACATATGCACGTTACATCAAATCCAGTATGCTCGATACATTGAATCAAGATTACGTGCTGACAGCGAGAGCGAAAGGCTTAAGTGAACGCAAGATTATTACACGTCATGTACTTCGTAACTCTTTAATTCCGGCAATTACCATTTTCTCAAGCAGCATTGTTGGTGTATTTACGGGTGCGTTCGTAACAGAGAAAATGTTCTCAATCCCAGGTATTGGATTTTATTATGTAACATCTATCAACAATCAGGATTATTCCATGGTTATGGGTACAACTGTATTTTATGCAGTGCTCTTCATTGTAATGCAGCTTATTGTTGACTTCGTTTACATGATTGTTGATCCACGAATCCGGGTAACGTCTGACTAATTATCGGAGGTAAAGTTATGCAGAATATAGCAAAAGAAAAATTCCAGATTATTGGAATTCAGGAAAATGAGATGGAGGCTATCGCAAGACCGCGGGTAAGTTATCTAAAAGATGCATGGCGCCGTCTCCGTCAGAATAAAGTTGCGACATTAGCTTTATTTGTATTATTACTTATTGTAATTATGGTTATCATCGGACCAAAGCTTAGCGGTTATGCATTTGAAGAAGTAGATAAGGCAGCAAGAAACCTGTCTCCAAATGGTAAGCACTGGTTCGGTACTGATAAATTAGGACGAGATATTTTTGCTCGTGTATGGATCAGTGGCCGTGTATCTCTGACAATCGGTGTTGTCGGTGCGTTGATCTCAGCAGTACTTGGATGTATTTACGGTGGTGTTGCAGCGTATTTCGGCGGCAAGGTAGATACATTTATGATGCGTATCGTTGAGATTCTCATCAGTGTTCCTTACTTAATCGTTGTTATCGTACTTTCCCTTGTACTTGACAGTAAAGGATTATTTACATTGCTGCTCGCTATGTGTATTACCGGGTGGTGCGGTATGGCTCGTCTCGTGCGTGCACAGATGTTGGCGATTAAGAGTGAAGAATTTATTCTTGCAGCGCAGGCGCTCGGTGTAAAACCGTGGAAGATTATCATGCGCCACATGATTCCAAATACACTCAGTAATGTTATTGTAGCAATTACATTTGATATTCCGGGATACATTTTCTCAGAGGCATTCTTAAGTTTTATCGGACTTGGTATCCAGCCTCCAAACACAAGCTGGGGTGCACTTGCATCTGCTGCACAGCCGCAGTTGCAGTTTTATCCGTATCAGTTGTTCTTCCCGGCATTTATGATCGCACTTACAATGCTTTGCTTTACATTATTAGGTGACGGTCTGCGTGATGCCCTGGATCCAAAATTGAGAAAGTAGGAGTTGGAATATGGAAAAAATATTAGATGTTCAGAATTTACAAGTATCGTTTAATACATATGCCGGAGAAGTAAAAGCAGTTCGCGGCGTCAGCTTTGAGCTGAACGCAGGTGAAACACTTGCATTTGTAGGAGAATCCGGATGTGGTAAGACGGTTACAGCAAAAGCAATTATGCGTCTTCTTCAGCCGCCGTTTGCTGTAATCAAAGATGAATCCGTAATCATGTATCGTGACAAAGATGTTATGAAGATGTCTAAAAAAGAACTTCAGGAATACCGTGGAGATGAAGTGAGTATGATCTTCCAGGATCCAATGACTTCTTTGAACCCGACAATGACAATTGGAAAACAGATTATGGAAAGTCTGATCCTTCACCGGGGATTGAATAAGAAACAAGCGCGCGAGGAAGCAATCCACATGTTGGAGCTTGTAAGAATCCCGGATGCCGCAAAACGTGTTGATGCATATCCGCATCAGTTATCAGGAGGAATGCGTCAGCGTGTTATGATCGCTATCGCACTGTCCTGTAACCCGTCTCTTCTGATTGCCGATGAGCCGACAACAGCGCTGGACGTTACAATTCAGTCACAGATTATGGAGCTGCTCGGAGATTTGAAGAAAGAGTTAAATACAGCGATTATTCTTGTAACACATGACCTCGGTGTTGTAGCAGACTTTGCAGACCGAATCCAGGTTATGTATGCAGGTCAGGTGATTGAGCGTGGAACTGCAAGAGAAATCTTCTATGATGCAAAGCATCCTTATACATGGGCTCTGTTATCATCTGTTCCAAGACTTGATACAGAGAACAAACAGGAACTGTACGCATTGAAGGGAACACCGCCGGATCTTCTTATGAAGATGGAACGTTGTCCATTTGCAGCAAGATGTGAATACTGCATGGGAATCTGTAAAGAAGCAATGCCGGAAGAGACAGACGTTACAGGAACTCATAAAGTATCCTGCTGGCTGCAGCACCCGGATGCACCGCAGGTAAAATCATTCTACGATAAACAAAAAGAAAGCAAACAGAACGAGGAGGTGTAGAGACATGAGTGAGAAGTTGATCGAAGTTAAAAATCTTTGTAAATATTTCCCGGTTGGAAAGAAGAAAACACTGAAAGCAGTGGACAATGTTAGTCTCTACATTAAAAAGGGTGAGACACTTGGTCTTGTTGGAGAGTCTGGATGCGGTAAGACAACTTGCGGACGTACTGTATTAAAATTATATGAGCCAACTTCCGGAGAAGTAATCTTTAACGGAAAAGACATCAGCAAATTAAAAGGAAAAGATCTTCTGGATTTCAAACAGAAGGCACAGATGATTTTCCAGGATCCATACTCTTCTCTTGATCCACGTATGACAATTGGAGAAATTATTGCAGAAGGTATGGATGTGCATTGTAATTACAGTGCAAAAGAAAAAGATGAGAAAGTAAAAGAACTCTTAAAGAGTGTTGGTCTGAATGAAGACTTTGCAAACCGTTTTTCACATGAGCTTTCAGGAGGACAGCGTCAGCGTATCGGTATTGCCCGCGCGTTAGCTGTCAATCCGGAATTTATCGTATGTGATGAGCCGATTTCTGCTCTTGACGTATCCATTCAGGCACAGGTTGTCAACCTGCTGATTAAGCTTCAGAGAGAAAGAGGTCTGACATATTTATTTATTTCTCATGACCTTTCTATGGTGCGTCATATTTCTGACCGTGTTGGTGTTATGTACCTCGGAAGTCTTGTAGAAATAACAGGAAGTAAGGAAATTTTTGACAATCCGGCGCATCCATATACAAAGATTCTTATGTCTGCGATTCCGATCGCTGACCCGGATGCAAATGAAAAAATGACACGTCTGAAGATTCAGGGAGAGGTGCCAAGCCCGATCAATGCACCAAGCGGATGTAAATTCCGTACAAGATGTCCATATGCTACAGATATCTGTGCACAAGAACGCCCGGAACTTCAAGAAATTGCTCCTGAGCATTTTGTTGCATGTCATCATTGCAAAAACATTTAAGCATAAGGAGATAGAGAGAAAATGTTAACTGAGAATATGATTGAAAAGATACTGGATGAAGCAGTAACGCGGGGAGCAGATTTTGCAGAGGTCTTTGAGGAGAACAGTCTTTTTGAAGAGACAGTTGCAACTCAGGAGAAGGTAGAGCAGAGTGTGCAGGGACGCGAAAGCGGTGTTGGAATCCGTATCTTTAAAGGTTTGAATTGCTACTATGGCTATACAAACCGGAAAACGGAAGAAAGTTTAAAAGAATTGACAAAGCGTTTGACAAAGGCGATGCGTCAGAAAGAGGCTTCCAAAATCATTCTTGGGGAAAAGAACATTTATACAATGGCCCCGACGGTTCTGATGCCGTCCGGGCTTTCTTTTTCCAGGAAAATGGAGCCGGTACAGACAGCGATCCGTGCAGGAATCGATTATGATGAAGAGATTGTCCGTATGCGCGTAAAACTGACTGATATGGAACAGCAGATTCAGATTGCCAACAGTGAAGGACTGTTTGCAGAAGATACAAGAGTGAAGACGCGTCTGTATATCGGAGCATTTGCTCAGAACGGCACAGATGTACAGAATGGATATTTTGGTCCGGGAGCTATGCAGGGACATGAATATTACGATAAAATCGATGTAGAAGCATGTGCGAGAGAGGCTGCACGTCAGGCGAAGGTCGTGCTCCATTCAGAACCATGTCCGGGAGGACGTATGAGCGTTGTTGTTGACAATGGATTCGGAGGTCTTCTCTTCCACGAGGCCTGCGGACACAGCCTGGAGGCAACTGTAATTGCTAAGAATTCTTCAGAATTCTGCGGAAAGCTTGGCAAGAAAGTTGCATCAGATGTGGTAACATTGATTGATGACGGTTCTATTGAAGGAGAGTGGGGATCACTTCACATTGATGATGAGGGTACGCCGACTCAGAAAAATATTCTGATTGAAAATGGTATTTTGAAGAGTTATATGGTAGACCGGTTGAATGGTATGCGTGCAGGTCTTGCACCAACAGGTTCTTCCAGACGCCAGAATTATAAATATGCACCGGTGGCCCGTATGACAAATACTTATATTGCTCCGGGTAAGAGTACTCCGGAAGAAATTATTGCTGCGACAGAGAGAGGACTTTATGTAAAATCCATTATTGGCGGTTCTGTAGAATCTGCAACAGGTGACTTTAACTTTAGTACAGGCGAATGTTATCTGATTGAAAACGGAAAAGTGACGACTCCGGTCCGCGGCGCTACATTGATTGGAAACGGCGGAACAGTTCTGCAGAACGTAGATATGGTGGCAGGAGATTATGATCTGCGTCAGGGATACTGCTATGCATCAAGCGGCGCTCTCTTTATCGGAGCCGGTCAGCCGACAATCCGCGTAAGTAATATGACAGTAGGAGGGATTCGATAATGGTGGAGAAATTTATTGAGGAATTTACGAAAGCCGCACATGAACGTGGAATCCGGAATCTGGAATTTTATGCGGAATCTGTGCAGTCCGCATCGGTAAATATTTACGAAAAACAGCCGGAATTCCAGACAGAAAGTGATGTGGAGGCCTGCTATGTAGAAGGCGAATATCAGGGGTATAAAGGATATATTTATGCTGAAGATTTTTCTGAGAAATACCTGGAGGAGAAGCTGGATCAGTTCTGTGAAATTGCTGAATATTTGAAAGAACCTTATGAAGCAAAAGAGCTTGGCAATTGTACATGTCAGAAAGAATTTGAACTTTCAGGTGTGGAACATATGACGGAGCAGCTGCTTCAGACCGTGGAAGCGTGTGAAGGAATTCGTCCAGATTTTAATAAGTTTTCTCACTTATCTGCAAGAGAGACGATTCGTCGGATCGTAATCCAAAATGACCGTGGAGGACGCATGGAAGATGCGGTTAAATTTGCCGGTGTTTATGTAGGAGCAGAAGCTGTGAAAAATGATGCAGTACAGACATCCGGGGGCGAAGATGTGAAAGGCTCTGCAGGAGAACTGAAGATGGAAGCAGTGGCAAGAGAAGCTATTGAAGAGGCATGCAGCTTGTTGGGAGCATCTCCGGTAGAGACGAAGAAATATCCGGTCATCTTAAAAAACAGTGTCATCTGTGAGATGTTATCTATGTATCTTCCTTCCTTTGGGGCGGATACTGTGCGGAAAAATATTAGTAAACTGGCAGGACAGGCAGGAAAAGAAGTAGCATCTGAGATCGTGAATCTGGTAGAAGATCCAGAAGGTCTCAATGCGAGAAGCTTTGATGATGAAGGAACGCCGACGATAAAGAAATATCTGATCAGAGATGGAATTCTGGGAGAATATTTGTACAATCAGGCAGAGGCGCTTCTGGCGGGAAAGAGTTCTACAGGAAATGGGTTCAAATCTAGCTATCGAAGTGTTCCGGCAATTGGGGTAACAAATCTGAAACTGATCGGAGAAGAAAAATCAAGAGAGATGTTGATCGAAGAACTGCAGGATGGGTTATATATTACTGCCTGTGACGGCATGTTTGCCGGAGCAGATCCGGTAAGCGGAGATTTCTCTCTGATTTCAAAAGGATATCTTGTGAAAAATGGAAAGCTGGATCGCGCAGTGAACCAGATTGCAGTAGCAGGTAATTTCTATGATATGCTGAAAAATATTCGAGGCATTGCAAATGACTATCTCGTAACAGGAGGAGCAGGAGGAATCTTTGAAGCTCCATCCGTATCTGTCGGAGAACTTGTTGTGTCTGGTAAATAGTGAGGAGAAAAGCAGGGGACTGGAAACAGTTTCCTGTTTTTTTTCTGTTCGGAGAGAAAAGGAAGTGATATAATAACAAAGGAGATGACGAAGCTTGGAGGAGAATAACATGGATCATACAGAACAGATAAAGAGATTAAAAGAGAATATAGGAAGTGTTCTTGTAGGTAAGGACAAACAGACACGGTGGCTTCTGACGGCGCTTCTGGCAAGAGGCCACGTGCTTCTTGAGGATGTTCCGGGAACGGGGAAAACAATGCTTGCCAAGACGCTGGCGCAGTCGGTGGAGGCAAAGTATCACAGAGTTCAGTTCACACCGGATCTGCTGCCGTCAGATTTGCTTGGATTAAATTACTATAATCAAAAAGAAGGAATATTTACTTTTAAAGAAGGACCGGTGTTTAGTAATATTCTTTTAGCAGATGAAATTAACCGGGCGACGCCGAGAACACAGTCCAGTCTTCTGGAATGTATGGAAGAGCAGCAAGTAACGGTAGACGGAAAGACTTATATGCTAGAGGCGCCGTTTTTTGTTATTGCAACACAAAATCCGATTGAAACAGTAGGAACGTTTCCGCTTCCGGAGGCTCAGCTTGACCGTTTTCTGATGAAGTTTTCCCTCGGAAATACGAAAGCGGAAGAAGAAATAGAAGTGATCAAACGGTTTCTTTACGGAAATCCATTTCAGAAATTGGAGCCGGTATGCGAAACAGAAGAGATTCTTGTGCTTCAGAAAGAAGTGCAGGAAGTATTTCTCCATGAGGAACTGATGGAATATATTGTGAAGATCGTAATGGCAACAAGAACACATAAACAGATTTTTACAGGTGTCAGTACGAGAGGGACACTTGCACTTGTTCGTGCAGCAAAAGCGCTGGCCTATGTGAATGGACGGAGGTTTGTGACGCCGGAAGAAATAAAAGAGCTGGCGGTTCCTGTTTTGGCGCACCGCATTTCTCTTCAGAGGGGGGAAGGGAGAAGACGCCCGGAAACTATTATAGAAGAGCTTCTCGAAGGAATTCCAGTACCGACGGAAGATTGGAGCCGTTAGAAAATGTGGATGATGATGTTAGAAATGCTTGCGGCTGCCGGGATTGCTTTGTGGCTGCAGCAGAAATTTTTTCAAATATATTCGAGACGGGGGCTGTCGGCGGAAGTATATTTCGATGAAGAAGAATTAAACGCAGGAGAGAGATCAACCATCTCCATCACTGTGACCAATCGAAAAAATATACCGCTCAGTGCAGTCAGTCTTGCATTTCGTGTAGATAAGACGATCCGTTGTCTGGAAGAGGAAAATAGCGCGGTATCGGATTATACTTATCGCTATGATGTATTTTCGATAGGAGGATATGAAAAAGTAAGACGGGTTGCGCCTATTCTTTGTCAGAAGAGAGGGTATTATGAGATTGAGGATTTGGAATTATCTACAAGCGATCTGTTTTATCGAAAACAGTTCCATAAAGAATGTCATTCCGATTCCGTGCTTTATGTCTATCCGGCGGCAGTTCCGGCAGAGCTGATGGTAATGCAGAAAGGAAGTATGTCAGACCAGAAAGTCGTGATTCTTTTGAATGCGGCAAGCGATGACGGGGATAACCGTATCCTTGTGGAAAAGGGGATTTCGATTGCTTATGCACTGGCAGAGCATTTAATCGGAGAGGGAATACAGACAGGATTGATTTCGAATGGGAGAGACCGTTTAGACGGAAAAACGGTCTATTTGGAGGCAGGGGCTGCCAGAAGTCATGTAGAGGCCATCGGCCGCTGTCTTGCCAGACTTACGGAAACATCGGATCAGACATCGTTTGCATCCTGTATCAAAGAGCGGATTCTTAGTGAAGAAAATCAAGATACGGTGTATGTTGTGATCAGTGAAGTGCGGAATCGAAATGCAGTGGCAGATTTTCCGAAGCTTGCAGAAGTATGTGAAGGTTCTCAAATGATTCTTGTGAAACGGATTGATGACAAAACAGAAGATCTGGAGCAACTTTCCGAAAATATTATGATGTGGGAGGTGCCTTATGCATAGCCGAACAAGTACAAAATTATCCAATCGCATATATAAGAAATGGGTAGAACGCTTTCGGATGCCGTTCCATGTGGGAGTTGGAATCGTATGCATATTTCTATATCTGATCCTTTCTAATATAAAAACAGCGGTGCCGCCTGTGGCTGCTCTTTGGCTTTTCGGTATTAATTTTATTATTGCTCTTGTGCAGTGGAATCATCACCGGCTATATCGGTTCGCTAATTCCAGTCGTTATATGAAAGGAATTCCAGAGAAAAAACTGCAGATAATTAACGGGATGTATTTTCTTGTTTTTTTATTCCTAATCGGTGGAATAACATTTCTTTTTATGCAGCTTCCGCTCATGGAGATCGGTACGTCTATTGCAATCCGGCTGCGGGATTTACTTCGGTTTATTTTCAGTGGATTTGCTAAAACCGCCATAAGCTCTTCAGTGGGAGAAGAAGCCGGAATGAATATGGGGATGATTGAGCATTTTGCTGATCTGAGAGGGGATGCGCCTGTCAATACAGTGTTTGGAAGATTTCTGGAAAAAATAATGATTGTGTTGGGGATTGTGCTTACCTGTATTCTTGTTGTGTATACATTTGTAACGATTTACCGAAAAATATGGGAAAAAGTGCGGTTTCAGTTTGATGACGAAGTGCTGAAAATTGAAAAAGATGAAAAAACAGTTCAGATGCAAAAAAAGCCGATTTCATTCAAAAATAGATTTCAAAGAGATGTATCGTCACAGTTTCGGAAGCATTACCGGAAAATGATCCGACGGCGTCTGAAGAAAGGGAGCAATGTTAATCCTGCATGGACTCCTGAAGAAATTGAAGTATTTGTTGGATTGTCAGGAGAAGAAGGAAGTCAGAGAATTCATGAAATGTATGAATGCATTCGGTATGGAAGAAAAGAAGAAGTTGACGAAAGAGAAGCTGAGAGACTTCAGCAGAATATGAGATAAAAAAGAATCCCGCTTATGGGATTCTTTTTTAACCAATGGTCTGTTTTGCGTAAGTTTCTGATTTAATCGGACGAGGCGCGTATACGAAAAAATATAATACAGCTGCCATAAGAAAAGCGCTTACAACATCAATAACAGAGTGCTGTTTTAAAAACATTGTAGACAGAATGATAGATAATGTCAGAAAAAATGTGCCAATCTGAAGTGATTTATGTTTTCTGAGCGCCTGGCTGCGATGAATTGCGATGTAAGCTCCGATAGAATTAAATACATGGATACTTGGAAGAACGTTTGTTGAAGTATCGGCAATATAAAGTGTCTTTACCATATCCGTAAAAATATTATCCCGTGGAAATACATCCGGCCTCAAATCCAGTCCATTTGGATATACTGTAGAAATAATGAGGAAGATCGTCATTCCGGTAAACAGGAAACTGACGAGCTGATAAAATTCTCTTTTGTCGTGAAAGAAAAAATATCCGACAGTTACAGCGATATAACCAAACCATAATAAATAAGGTACGACAAAGAATTCAATAAACGGTATCTTGTCGTCCAGTGGAGAATGGATTAGGTTAAATTCGGTTGTG
>OLOG01000942.1_pt1 | contig 21249 bp, 21 predicted proteins | sample 1672351 | NCBI WGS metagenome assembly OLOG01 (sample SAMEA3136674, study PRJEB25190) | human gut metagenome | biome: human gut; feature: human-associated habitat; material: faeces | place: Austria | collected 2013 | reverse complement strand
ACAACGGCTGCTTTGTGAGCCTCGCTTCCTTTTCCGCCGTGATGTCCTGTCTCGATGTACTTCTTAGCATTATCCCATGCTCCACCTGCGTTGGACATGAAGATTGCCATAAGAACTCCTGTTACAAGAGCTCCTGCAAGAAGTCCGCCAAGAGCCTCAACGCCAAGAATGATACCTACAACCAATGGAGCTGCTACTGCCATAACTCCTGGGAGAAGCATCTCGTGAAGAGCTGCTGTTGTAGAAATTCCTACACATGACTTGTAGTCCGGTTTCTCCTCACCTTTCATGATGCCCGGTTTCTCACGGAACTGACGTCTAACTTCCTCGATCATCTTGTAAGCTGCTTTAGATACTGACTCCATTGTAAATGCGGAGAACAGGAATGTAAGCATACCACCGATAAAGATACCGATGATTACTTTGTAATCAAGGATACTGATGGAATCAAGTTTAACTGCCTGTGCGTATGATACGAACAGTGCAAGTGCTGTAAGAGCTGCAGATCCGATAGCGAATCCTTTACCCATAGCTGCTGTTGTGTTACCAACAGAGTCAAGTTTGTCTGTGATGTCACGAACTGACTCCTCAAGACCAGACATCTCTGCAATACCACCGGCATTGTCAGCGATCGGTCCATAAGCATCAACTGCAACAGTGATACCTGTTGTTGAAAGCATACCTACGGCTGCAAGAGCAATTCCGTAAAGTCCAAATGTCTGATATGAAATAAAGATAGCTACACAGATCAGAAGAAGCGGGATAGCTGTTGATTTCATACCAACTGCAAGTCCACTGATGATTGTTGTAGCTGCACCTGTCTCAGACTGCTCTCCGATTCCCTGAACCGGTTTGTAATCTGCAGATGTGTAGTACTCTGTAATATTACCAATGATAACGCCGACAATCAGACCAGCGATTACTGCGATTGCTGCGTTCATGTTTCCAAATAATGTCCAGCTAAGTGCCAGAGATACGATGATAACTAATGCTGCAGATACATAGCTTCCTCTTGTAAGAGCTTTCTGCGGGTTAGAGTTCTCATCACCTTTTACAAAGAATGTAGCAATGATAGAAGCGATCAGTCCGCATCCGGAAATAGCCAGTGGGAATAATACTCCTTCTACAGCTGCCACCGCAACACCAAGTGTCAGAGCAGATACTAATGATCCAACATATGACTCGAACAGGTCAGCACCCATTCCTGCTACGTCACCTACGTTATCTCCAACGTTGTCAGCGATAACTGCCGGGTTACGCGGGTCATCCTCTGGAATACCAGCCTCAACTTTACCTACAAGGTCAGCTCCAACGTCAGCTGCCTTTGTATAGATTCCTCCACCTACACGTGCGAAAAGCGCGATAGATGAAGCACCAAGACTGAATCCAAATAATACGTCTGTGTTCTTAGTAAAAATGTAAACAAGGCTGACACCAAGTGCACCAAGTCCTGCTACACACATTCCCATAACTGCTCCGCCTGAGAATGCAATTGAAAGAGCTTTGTTCATTCCGTGCTCTTTTGCAGCGTTAGCTGTTCTAACGTTAGCTTTTGTAGCAACTGTCATTCCGCAGTATCCTGCGATTGTTGAGAACAGCGCTCCAACTACGAAACAAATAGCTTCAATCCAGTTTTGAATTCCTACTCCGATCAGTACGAAAAGTACTGCAACGAAGATAACAAGAATCTTGTACTCTGCACCTAAGAATGCACGAGCACCTTCAGCGATTGCATCTGCAATCTCTTTCATTCTGTCAGTTCCAGCGTCCATTTTGCTTACTTTATTTGCAAGGTATGCAGCAAATAACAAAGCTACTACAGCCGCAACCGGAACCAGATACATGTAATTGTCCATTGTCCAATCCCTCCATAGAATTATATATCCTAGATAGTTTATCACAGAGTTCTTAATAATTCAAAGAAAAAATACAAATTTCTTATTTTTTTCTTACATTTTTCTTATATTCTTCTATTGAAAGCGTTTACAGTGGATAATCTATTGATACAAGCACCAGTCCATTCGGCGGTGCTGTTATTCCCTCGGAAGTATGTTCCTTCGCCTCCAGAATATCTCTGATTTTCTCTGGTTCATAGAATCCACGCCCCACACGGATCAACGTTCCGGCAATGATACGAACCATATTATATAGGAAGCCGTTTCCCGTTACACGAATAACGATTTCTTTTTCATTTTCTAAATTTGAATTTTCCTGTCCCCAATTCGAAGCCTGGAACTTATCCATCGGAATCTCTTTAATTGTTATTTCATGCACTGTACGCACGGTATCTTTCGCATTAGTCCGTACATTGCAGAAGCTTGCAAAATCATGCTCCCCTAAAATGTATTTCGCACCTTGTCTCATCTTTTCCACATCTAAATCGAAAGAAACGAAGGTGCTGTACCGGTTTTTCAGCGGATTTCTCACCTTCGCGTTATAAATGTGATATTCATATGTTTTGGATATCTCGTTCTGATATCTCGGATGCCAATCTATCTGCACTTCGTCAGATCTTACGATCACAATATCTTCCGGCATCTTCTGATTCAGTGCATATGCGAACCGGTCTCCCGGAATCCGGGATTCTGTATCAAAAACGGCTACATTTCCAAGTGCATGTACTCCGGAATCTGTCCGGCTTGCACCTATGATCCGGATATCTTCTCCGGTCAGTTTACTGATCTGTCTATTTAGGATTTCTTCTATTGTAATACCGTTCGGCTGAATCTGCCAGCCACAGTAATTGGTACCGTCATAGGCAACTACTATCCGAATTCTTCTCACTCTTCAAAACCTCCTGTTAAAAAATCCAGATATGAAACGGTACATATCTTCCAATCACGAATACTGCTGCCACATAAAGAATCACAATTGCATAGGCCACACGGTCACGGCTCACATAACGAAGCGGTTTCATCTTCGTACGTCCTTCTCCTCCGTGGTAGCATCTTGCCTCCATCGCCATGGCAAGGTCATTTGCATGGCGGAACGCAGATACAAAAAGCGGTACAAGGATTGGAATCATAGCTTTTGCTCTTTGAAGCATATTTCCACTTTCAAAATCTGCACCTCTGGCAATCTGTGCCTTCATAATCTTGTCCGTCTCCTCCAGAAGAATCGGGATAAAGCGAAGTGCTATAGACATTGTCATAGCGATCTCGTGAACCGGAATATGAATTTTATTCAACGGTCCAAGCAGCTTCTCAATAGCATCTGTCAGCTCATTCGGTGTCGTTGTAAATGTCATTAATGATGATCCAATAATCAGATAAATCAATCGGATCGCCATATACACCGCATTTACCAGTCCTTCTTCTGTGATTGTAAAGATCCACCAGTGAACTAATGTGGCACCGCCTCTTGTCAGGAACAACTGAAATAATACCGTCAACATCAAAATCATGATAATCGGCTTCAGACCTTTCACAATATAACCAAACGGTACTTTTGACAAACGTACTACCATCACAAGAAATGCGGTCGCAATGATGTATCCTGGAATACTCCGAAACAGGAATAATGAAATCAAGAATAAAAGTGTGGATACAACCTTCACTCTTGGATCCAGTCTGTGCAATATACTTTTTGCCGGATAATATTGTCCTATTGTAATGTCTCGAATCATTTTTTATATCTCCAATATCTATTTACAAGCCTTTTATCTTTTTTTGCTATTATCTTCCTAATGCATACATAATCTCATCTGCTGCCTCTTCTACAGTTGTAGCAGTCACACCTACCGGGAATCCTTTCATTTTCAGATCATGCATAATGTATGTCACCTGCGGTGCTGCAAGTCCAACCTTCTCCAGTTCCTGATAATGTGCGAACACATTTTTCGGGGTATCGTTATACATCACTTCACCACTGTTCATCACAATCAACCGATCCGCATATCTGGCGATATCCTCCATACTATGGGAAACCAGAATAACCGTCAGATCCGATTCCTTGTGCAGATATGCAATCTGATCCAGAATCTCGTCGCGCCCCTTCGGATCTAATCCCGCAGTCGGCTCGTCCAGTACAAGCACCTTCGGACGCATTGCCAGTACCCCGGCAATTGCAACTCTTCGCTTCTGCCCTCCTGAGAGTTCAAATGGTGATGATTTATAATATTTTTCTTTTAATCCTACAAGCTTCAATGCCTCCAGCGCCCGTGCCTCGCACTCTTGCTGTGACAATCCCTGATTCTTCGGTCCAAAACACACATCTGTCAGCACATCTATTTCAAATAACTGATGCTCCGGATATTGAAACACAAGTCCCACCTGGCTTCTGAGTGCCCGCATATCGTACCCATCCTGGTAAATGTTCTCTCCATTATAATAGATGGCTCCGCTTGTTCCTTTGATCAGTCCATTCAGATGCTGGATCAGCGTAGACTTTCCGGAACCTGTATGTCCGATGATCCCCACAAATTCTCCATGTGGAATCTCCAGGCAAATGTCTTTTAACGCATGTTTTTCGTAGGCTGTACCTTCACTGTATACATAATTCAAATGTTCTATTTTAATTGACATAATGCCTCCACCAGTTCTTCCTTCGTCAAAATTCCATCCGGAATGTCAAGTCCTCGTTTCTTAAGCTCGTCCGCAAGAATCGTCACCTGCGGAACATCTAATCTGTAGTGCTTCAATGTATCGACCTGAGAGAAGATTTCTTTCGGTGTTCCTTCCATCACTACATGCCCGTGATCCATAACATAAATCTTGTCTGCATCGACCACTTCTTCCATATAATGTGTGATCAGTATAACCGTAACTTTCTTCTGCTCTCTTAACTTCTGCACTGTTTTTAAAACTTCTTTTCTCCCCATCGGGTCCAGCATAGCTGTCGGCTCATCAAGAACGATGCATTTCGGCTCCATAGCGATGACCCCGGCAATTGCTATACGCTGCTTCTGTCCACCGGAAAGCTTATTTGGTGAATGATGCCGGTAAGAAATCATTCCAACAGATTTCAAACTGTCTTCTACACGTTTCCAGATTTCGTCGGTTGGTACGCCCAGATTCTCCGGGCCAAATCCAACATCTTCCTCCACGACCGTTCCGATAATCTGATTGTCTGGATTCTGAAAAACCATGCCCGCACTCTGTCTTACATTCCACAGCTCGTTCGGATCTTTTGTGTCACGTCCGTCTACCCACATCGTTCCATCAGTTGGCACAAGAAGCGCATTTATATGTTTTGCAAATGTGGACTTTCCTGAACCGTTATGACCAAGAATTGCAATAAACTGCCCTTCTTTCACATCGATATCCACCTCATCGATTGCCCGGGACTTGCCGATAATATTGCCATCTTCATCCCGTTTGTCATATTCAAATACCAGCTTGTCTGTCTGTATCATATCCATGGGCTTTTTGTGCCTCCTCTAATTTAACTGTTTACTTTTTATCTTAAACTCTCTCCGGAGCCGGGTATTCTACTCCCATTGTATCTACCGTAACTTTTTTCATCTTCTGCTCTTCCAGTGGTCTGTCACTGTAATCGGTTGCTGTCTCAGCAATTTTATTTACGATATCCATTCCTTCTGTAATCTTACCAAATGCAGCGTAAGCTCCGTCCAGATGCGGGGAATTCTTGTGCATAATGAAGAACTGGGAACCTGCTGAATCCGGATGCATTGCTCTTGCCATAGAAAGAACACCCTCTGTGTGTCTTAAATCATTTGCAAAACCATTCTGTGAGAACTCGCCTTTGATCGTGTATCCCGGACCGCCCATGCCTGTTCCATCCGGGCATCCACCCTGGATCATGAATCCACGAATCACTCTGTGGAAGATGAGTCCATCGTAGAATCCGTTCTGAATCAGTGAAATAAAGTTGTTCACTGTGTTCGGAGCAATTTCCGGATATAATTCTGCTTTCATAATGTCACCGTTTTCCATTTCAAATGTTACGATTGGGTTTGCCATGTTGTATACCTCTTTCTTCTATATTTTTATTTTAATTTTTCTCAGATTGTTGGAAATTACCCGAAAAGCGAATCTAAATTTGCAGTCATTCTGTTCCCGGTAATTTTCGAAAATCCTGAGTAATATTGTAGCGTAGGTTAGGTGTATCGTCAATATTTCCTGGTACTGATATATATATTCTATATCTGAAAGCTGGATGGTCAAACACGTTGCCTAATTAATTGTAGTGTGGTGTAAGGCGTATAAGGCCTCCTTTTTCTTCGCAGCCGGTGTTCCAGAAGTCTTCGAGTTCGAAGGTGTCGCTTTCCCCATAAGTTGCTGTTTTGATGTACATTTTTTCATCTTTTTCTTCGTATCCTGTGAGCAGGAACCAATGCCAGATATAGTCTTTGTATTCTTCGTTCTGATGGTGCAAAAGCAGGTATGGTACAGGAATGTCCTGATCTAGTTGTTCTTTAATAAATATAGCTGCTTCCTGCCATGTATGATCACCACAGAATTCTTCCATCCTGATGTAAATATCAGTGTGTTTCGCTTCATTTACATCTTGAATATATCGTCCAAGACCTTCCACGAACCAGCTAAGCTTCCGCACACCGCCAGCACGTGGTTTGAGGTAAGGTTTCATGATCTGGCTGAATGCCTTATAATCTTCTTTTGTAAGGCATTCTATATCGAATGGATAAAGCGGCTTCATCTTTTCATTCTGAAGTCCGAAATAAATACAACTGTCGCATGCGGTCGCTGCAGCACAGCCACCCATATGCATAACCAGATTCGTGAACCAGTCCTGATTGCCTCCGTAGCACCCTTCTATTGTAAAATAATCCAGTTCTTTTTTCATATTCAGTCACTTCCTAACCAAATTTCTATATATTTTCACTTAATTTCAAAAATGCAAATGCAAAAATTATTTCTTGTATATTATATCCAACTCTGTCACTTCCTACAAGAGCGAGTCTCACAATGTCATCCCTGCCAAAACGCGCAAGAGCGATTCCTTTAACTTCGGATTGACTTCATTTTTCCAGAATGCTATTATTTTCCTAAGATGCCTGGAAAATGATTACCAAACGAATCTTAGCAATACGGCTAAACTACACATTTTCCACCCGGAAATGAACGAACATGGGCAAGGCAAATAATAAGAAAGAAGGAATCACTATGAAATTAGGTTTTATCGGCACTGGAAATATGGCGTCTGCTATTATGGGCGGTATTATAAAGAATCATATCATCCCTGCAAATGATATTATCGGAGCAGATGTCATGGAAGCTGGACGCGAGCGTGTAAAAGAGCAGTTCAAAATTCAGGTAACTGCTGACAACCATGAAGTTATCAATAGTTCTGATATTGTCATTTTATCTGTAAAACCGCAGTTCTATGCAGAGGTAATTGCCGAAATCAAAGATGATGTTCGTGAAGATCAGATCATTATCACAATCGCACCGGGCAAAACTTTGGCGTGGTTAAAGGAACAGTTTGGTAAAAATGTAAAAATTGTCCGTACAATGCCAAATACTCCGGCACTTGTAGGAGAAGGTATGACTGCCGCATGCCCGAATGAATATATGACAAAAGAAGAGATTGCTTATGTCCTCACACTTCTGGAAAGTTTCGGACGCGTTGAGATCATTCCAGAGCGCCTGATGGACACCGTCGTTTCCGTTAGCGGAAGCTCCCCGGCTTATGTATTTATGTTTATCGAAGCTATGGCTGATGCAGCCGTTTCCGGTGGTATGCCAAGAGCTCAGGCTTACCAGTTCGCTGCCCAGGCAGTTCTTGGAAGTGCGAAAATGGTTCTGGAAACCGGAAAGCATCCAGGTGAGTTAAAAGATATGGTATGTTCCCCGGCAGGAACAACTATTGAAGCAGTCCGTGTCCTGGAAGAAAAAGGCTTCCGCAGCTCCGTAATCGAAGCCATGAAAACTTGTGAAGAAATTTCCAAGAGCATGTAAAAAATTTTTATTTTGCAAAAATGTCTTGATATTATCATAATTTTGCAATATAATTTAATCAAATTTTTATTGTATTATTAATTTTACCCAACCCAAATTTTAAGTGCGAACAGCACTTAATCAAACATTGTGGTCGCCCGGTTCCTCAATTAACTTGGCAACAACAAAAAGGAGACGCTTCAGATTCTATTATAAATCTGAAGCGTCTCCTTTTTACACAGCTATATCAGATGTGAGATGAGTCCTCTATCCCAAAATTCTTATCTACCAGATAACTGTACTCGCGAAATGCTTCTTCCTGCTCAAATCCTTCGCGCAGAGATTCCCGCAATCCTTTGTAATACCAGCCAATCATGTTCTTTTCTTTCATTCGGAAACGATTCCACAACTCTTCTCCCATGACCGGATAATCCCTGTCGATATCACGGATATTAGAAAGCTTGTCTGCCAGACCAATCATACGCACCTCATACGGTGCATATTTTAAATGCTCAATCGTATGACTCTTGCGCTCAAGCCATGTTTTTGACTTGTCTTCGCTCTCCTGAGCCACCAGCGCTGCCACACGCTCAGAAAACTCCTGCGCCAGTACTTCCCGTGTAATTCCCTGGCAATCCTCGATTGTATCATGCAAAAGCGCTGCACTGATAATCTCCTCATCAAAAGTCAGTGTTGCGACAATCTCACCCACCTCCAATGGATGAACAATATACGGTCTTTTCGTCCCTTTTCGGAACTGCCCCTCATGTGCCTTTGTAGCAAATGCAATCGCACGGGCGACCATCTGCCCTTTCTTTTCTAATTCGTTCAAAATTTTATCCCCATATTCGCTGCCAGTCACCTGTCTTATTGATAAGTCCTATATTACAAGCGTGCTTATCAACTATTATTTAAATAATAGCATCTCGTTCTTCAAATATCAATAATTCCAGTATATAATAAATATAAATATGTATTTATAAGATGATGTTGTGGATTTTTGCCTCAACTGTAATGCATAAAAACATTTTTCCTGGAGGTCATTATGTCTGAATATACACAAAAATATGCATTTGTTACCGGCTCCTCTCGTGGCATCGGACGTGCGATAGCCCTTCGACTCGCGGCCGAGGGCTATCATATCTTCCTGAACTGTTTCCGCTCTTTTGACGCACTGGAAGAAACCAGACAAGAAATTGAAAAGATTGGCACATGTACACTGGTGCCAGGTGACATTGGAAATCCTGATACTGTGCGGGAAATCTTCCATACGATTGCCAAGACCTGTGACCATCTGGATGTACTGGTAAACAATGCCGGGATTTCCCACATCGGGCTTCTCATGGATATGACTGATGAAGACTGGGACAAGGTGCTTTCCAGTAACCTCTCCTCCGTCTTCTACTGCTGCCGCGCTGCCATTCCTCCTATGCTGTCACACGGAAGCGGAAGGATCATCAACATTTCCTCCATGTGGGGCGTAAACGGTGCATCCTGTGAAGCGGCTTACTCTGCTTCCAAAGCCGGTGTCGGCGGGCTCACCCAGGCACTTGCCAAAGAACTGGCAAGAAGTAAAATTCCAGTCAATGCTCTTGCATGTGGTGTCATCGATACCGAAATGAATAAACAATTAGACGAAGCAGAGCGGGCAGAACTTGCGGAAGATATCCCTGTCGGACGCTTTGCCACCCCTGAAGAAGTTGCTGAAATGGTGTGGAAACTGATCTGCGCGCCAGAATATCTCACCGGACAGATCATCACATTTGACGGGGGATACTTATAAAGAAAAAAGATGCACGACTGCAGAATCTTTTTCTGCAATCATGCATCTTTTTATTGATAAATTCTTATTTATGGTCTCTGACCCATTCCACCTTCCAGTGTCAGTGTCTCACCACTCATATATTTGAAGTCAGGAGATGCAAGCTGTACACACACTCTTCCGATCTCTTTCTCTGCGTCTGCATAGTGACCTGCCGGCGGCATCTTTACATTTGCCTTAAATGCGTCCGGATAAGCCTGCTCGAATTTCTCAAGCTGTGCAGTCCATGCAAGTGGGCATACGATGTTGACATTGATTCCGTCCGGTCCCCACTCAGTTGCTGCAACTCTTGTAAGTCCACGGATTCCTTCTTTTGCTGCCGCATATGCACACTGACCATAATTACCAAAAAGTCCCGCACCGGAAGCAAAGTTGATAACGCTTCCTTTTGTCTCTTTCAAGTATGGGTAGCATGCCTGCATATAATAAAATACTGCATACAATCCTGAATACATTGCCAAATCGAACTGTTCCTGCGTATGATCTGCCAGTGTAACTCCGGAGGCAGAAGCCTGTGCATTGTTGATCAGCACATCGATTCGCCCAAATGTATCGATTGCCTGTTTCACAACATTGTCAACAACTGCTTTATTATCTGCACCTGCAGATACGTCTGCCTGTACCGGAAGTACTTTTATTCCGTACAGTCTCTCTAATTCTTCTTTTGCATCTGTCAGTTTCTGCACATTACGTCCTGTAATAACAAGATTTGCCCCCTCTTTTGCATATGCAGTTGCGATTCCATATCCGATAGATCCACATCTGCCATCATTTAATACCGCGCGTCCCGCTCCTGTGATGATCGCTGTCTTACCTGTTAAAAATCCCATATTTCCTTCTCCTTTCAGTAAGCCTTTTCTTGTATAACGTACCATATCACATTTTTACACTCAATTCAATATTACTTTACTATTTTTCGCAATTTTCTATAAATAATACGATTGATAGTTAAAAAACAAACTATTTTTATCAAATTGAGTTAATATTATATCAAATATAGATAATTTAACATTTCCTGCTATGTAACTAAAAAAGGTCCACCGGACCTTTTTGTCGTATGCTTGGCAACGAAAAAGGCGCCATACAGCCAATGTCATGAAGTTAACATTAGCCATATAGCGACCTTATACTTACATTTCTTATTATTTACACTTCTATTCTTACATATCTTTTTCTTCGTATTTTTTATATTCATCAAACTGCGCAAGAATTGTCTCATCCGGTGCTTTTGTAACCATACTGACGATTACGATAAAGCACAGGCTGATAACAAATCCGACTAACAAAGAATAAATTCCTGTTGCATTTCCGATTGTCTGTCCATTTACAATTGGAAGATAATCCCAGATCAGCACAGTCGCTGCTCCGGACACCAGTCCTGCCACAGCTCCCGGAAGATTCGTTCTGCGCCAGAAGAGGCTCATAACAACAAGCGGACCAAATGCTGCTCCAAGTCCTGCCCATGCATCAGATACCAGGTCCATGATAGAACTGTTCGGATCCCATGCGATGAAAAATGCTACTACAGCTACGCCAAATGTTGTCAGACGTGCTACGTTTAATACCTTCTTATCAGAAGCTTCCGGATTCAGAATGTTCTGGTAAATGTCCTTAGATACGGAAGAAGAACATACCAGAAGCTGTGAATCTGCAGTTGACATTACAGCTGCCAGAATTCCACAGATAAATAATCCTGCAATAAATGGAATCGGAATCTTTTCAATGAAAATCTTCTGGATCATCTCAATAAATACTGACTCTGCTGACGGTGCCCCCTCTGTTACTCCGAGAATCTCCGGATAGAGAAAAGCACGTCCGAGCAGTCCGATCGCAATCGTAAATCCAAGGGAAAGTACAACCCACACAATTGCAATTGCTGAAGATTTCTTCAGTTCTTTCTCGCTGCGGATTGCCATAAAACGAATCAGGATATGTGGCATACCACAATATCCAAGTCCCCATGCCATATTAGAAATAATCTCTACCGCTGTGATCGGATGATCTCCATTATATGTAAAGCTTAAGTAATTGTCCGGATTCACTCCTGTATTTGCAAGCATGTTATGAAAATCACCACCTACAAATCCCCATGTCAGCACCGGTACTGCAAGAATTGCAATCAACATCAGTAATCCCTGGAAGAAATCTGTAGAACACACTGCAAGAAATCCTCCCATAAATGTGTAGATCAGAATAACTGCTGCACCCAGAAATAAAGCTATATGGTAATCCAATCCAAATACAGTGTTAAAAAGCTTACCTCCGCTTGCCAGCGCGGAAGCTGTATATACCAGAAAGAAAATGACGATAATAACTGAAGAAATACCAAGTAAAATCTTCTTTTCATCGTGATAACGGTTTCCGAAAAATTCCGGAAGCGTCATAGAGTTTCCCGCTACAATTGTATATGCACGAAGTGGTCTTGCGATAATAAGCCAGTTAGCAATCGTTCCAAGTCCAAGTCCTACGGCGATCCATGCCTGCCCGGTTCCAAGTGCATATACAGAGCCCGGAAGTCCCATCAGCAACCAGCCGCTCATGTCAGATGCCTGTGCAGACATCGCAGCTACCGGAGCGGAAAGTCCTCGTCCTCCGAGGAAGAAATCGTCTGCCCCCTTCGTCTGTCTCATGCTCCAGATCCCAATTCCGATCATTCCCAAAAGATAGACGCCAAATGCAATTAATATAGATACTGTTGTTGTCATGTTCTCTCTCCTTTTCTATAATCAAAGAACGCTCTCACTTTCGAGAGCATTGTATTAATTATACTAAAAAATGAATATTTGTCAATATATGCTTTCTTGCCCGTTAACGTCACCTGGTAACGACCTGGTAACATTATTCATCTGTTTCATCCGTTATACATGAAACATCAGGTCTTAGTGATTTGTCTATTTTGCATAATCTTTTTCTCTGTTTTTTATATTTTTTGGTTAATCATAATATTACGCGGGTGCTATACTACAGTTGTAACAAATAGAACTCATAAAATTATTCAGACTTGGAGGAAAAGATAAATGAATACTTTAAAAGCTGAAAAAAGAACACTTGCCGTAAAGGCAAAAAAATTAAGAAGAGAGGGCTATGTTACCGGTAACGTATTCGGCAAAGAGATGAAAGAGTCCATTCCAGTAAAAATGGATGCTGCCGCAGTTGACCGCCTGCTTAAGACGAGCAATAAAGGAAGCCAGATCATGTTGGATATTGACGGCGAATCCCACAATGTATTGATCAAAGAGGTTGATTATAATCCATTAAAAGGCAGAGTAGATGAGGTGGATTTCCAGGCTCTTGTCAAAGATGAAGTTGTACATTCTGTTGCAGAGATTGTTCTTGTAAATCATGACAAACTTGAATCTGGTGTATTGCAGCAACAGTTAGAGGAAGTTTCTTATAAAGCACTTCCATCTGCACTTGTTGACAAAGTTGAGATTGATGTAGCAGAACTCCGTATCGGCGATACGATTAAAGTAAAAGATCTGTCACTTGCACAGGATAAAGATGTCCACTTGGTTACAGATCCTGAGACAACTGTTGTTACTGTAACTGAATCACATATTGCAATTGCTGATGACGAAGACAGTGAAGAAGCTGAGTAATCCCAGTATCGGATCATTTTCAAATTGAACATTTTGTATCTGAACAGATATCATAATTGAAATTTGTCAGACACTCATAAAAAATGAAGGCTCCTTAAGTGGGAGGCTTCATTTTTTATAAAGAGGACATAGCATTTTAAATAAACACTATGTCCTCAATTAACATTCTTATTCTATTATTCTTATTCCACTGTTACACTCTTTGCAAGGTTTCTCGGCTTATCTACGTCTAATCCCTTTGCCACGCTCACATAATATCCCATCAACTGTAATGGAATAACTGCAAGTGATGTTGCAAAATGTGGATCTGTCTTTGGAATATAAACAGTGAAATCTGCTGTATCCTCAATATTGTAATGACCAAATGTAGTCAATCCCATAAGGTACGCTCCACGGCTCTTACATTCTACCATATTGCTGACTGTCTTCTCATAGAGATCTGGCTGTGTCAGCACTCCGATTACCAGTGTTCCATCTTCAATCAGAGAAATGGTTCCGTGTTTCAATTCTCCTGCTGCATATGCCTCAGAATGGATATAACTGATTTCTTTCATCTTCAGGCTGCCTTCCAGACTGATTGCATAATCAATTCCTCTTCCTACGAAAAATGCGTCTTTTGCATTAGCCTGCTTTGCTGCGAACCACTGGATTCTCTCTTTATCTGCAATAATCTTACTGATCTTATCCGGAATTGTCTGCAGCTCTTCAATATATCCTGTATACTGTTCTTCCGTAATCTGTCCACGAACCTTTGCAAACTGAATTGCAAGTGCATAAGTTGCGATCAGCTGTGTGCTGTAAGCTTTTGTTGTAGCTACAGAAATCTCCGGTCCTGCCAGTGTATAGAATACGTTGTCTGCTTCTCTTGCGATAGAAGATCCAATCACATTTACAATACCAAGTGTCTTAATTCCCATCTCCTTAGATTCGCGGAGTGCTGCAAGGCTGTCTGCAGTCTCTCCGGACTGACTGATGATAATGACCAGACCTTTTGGATCTAAGATTGGATTACGATAACGGAATTCGCTTGCCAGTTCCACACGTACCGGAATTCTTGCCAGGTCTTCGATGACATACTGTGCTGCCATACCTACATGATAAGCAGATCCGCATGCTACGATATAAATCTGGCTGATCTCTTTCATCTCCTCTTCGGATAATCCTACTTCCGATAAATCAATCGCTCCATTTTTCAGGACAGAATTCAAAGTGTCAGAAACTGCTTTTGGCTGCTCATGGATTTCTTTCATCATGAAATGCTCAAATCCAGCCTTTTCAGCTGCTTCTGCATCCCACTCGACCGTCTTCAACTCTTTCTGAATCTCGTCTCCGTCCAGATTATAAAATGTAATCTCTCCTTTTCTTACGCGGGCCATCTCAAGATTTCCGATGTAATACACATTTCTTGTATATTTCAGAATAGCCGGAACATCAGATGCGATGTAAGAATTCTCACCATCTACACCAAGTATCATCGGGCTGTCTTTTCTTGCCACATAAATCTCCCCCGGATAATCCTTAAACATCATTGCCAGTGCATAAGAACCACGAATACGGATCAATGCATGATTGATTGCATCAACCGGTGTACCAAGATATTTCTTATAATAATAGTCAACTAATTTTACAGCAACTTCTGTATCTGTTGCTGAGTAAAAAGAATAACCTTTACGGATCAGCTTATCTTTCAGTTCCTGATAGTTCTCTATAATACCATTGTGAACTGCTACAACATTGCCATCATCACTGATGTGCGGATGTGCATTTGTTTCAGATGGCTCTCCATGAGTCGCCCATCTTGTATGTCCGATACCACATGTTCCAGGTACGGATTCTCCGCCATTCGTCTTCTCAGCCAGAACTTTCAGACGGCCTTTTGCCTTTATGACTTCTGTCTCTTTCTCTCCATCTCTTACTGCGATTCCTGCCGAATCATATCCTCGGTACTCCAGCTTAGAAAGACCATCCAACAGAATTGGTGCTGCCTGCATATCACCTGTAAATCCTACAATCCCACACATACTATAACTCCTTTCACTGCGTCTCTTGTATATGTACACTTCAAGACTCTCTTGTGAGCCCCGATACAAAATCCGGTATCTAAAAAAGCTTTTTTGCAACCGGATTTCTCTTATTTGTCATTATATAGTCAATTCTACAATCCGTGTAAGTATACCATAGAAGCTGCGCTGGTGCAAGAGATGAAGCTGATTCAAATCTATCTTTGTAATTGTAATTGAAGGAATTGAATTTGCTTTGCCAGAGTGTATATAATATGATGACTGTCGATGAGATCGAGACATTTTTATATTAACATCTCCTGCTCGATTTCCATCTTATTTTCCAATATACACTGTTTCAGTACTTCTAATTTACCGGCATTCAATGCTTCTAACTTTTTCTGCTTTTTGCTGCATAGCTTAATTCCTTTTTCCTTTTCCAACGCTGCCTTATAAGAGGGAACGTCCATCTTCCATGGAATCAGATTTGGAAAAATATTCTTTTCATTATACAAAAAAATCTGTATTCCACCGTAATCCATATCTCCCCAATGATAACACTGGATTTCTTCCGATGCTGTCTTCATTAACATTTGCAAAAAGCGAACTTCCTTTGGCGAAAAGTAGCCATGACAAAAGATATATAAAACTTTTGGATCATATTCCATGCTTTCATAATTCGCTTTATTCTCAATCACAATGATTTTTTCAACACTATTTCGTAAGTTTGGTACGGCATGCTCTAATGTCTGTGCATTAAGTACCGTTCCATAATAATTCAAGGAAGTGTCGATTTTCTTCTCTATCGCTGTGCCATTTCGATCTGTCATGCAATACTCCACGGCACCTTTCCATTCTAATGTCTGGGAATAACTTAATATTCCATGTGCTGCCAGTATCTCATCATCTGACATGCCTTCTTCATATTGCGGAGAGTATTTCAAAGCTTCGATAACTGCACCTTGATAAATGCGTTCGAAAACTTTAGATGGCGTGATATCATTTTTCTTTTCAAATACTTTGGAGCTGAACACGCGCTTCCATTCCGGTTCTTTCAGATCAGCTAACGCTTTCAGACACTTAAGAAATTCTTCATCCTCCGCTTTGGATAACTCTTTCGTATTCCCTTTATTCAACTGTTCCAGCACATGATTACAATAAGCGAACAGACAGCTTCCGGATACATCCTCCTGCAGTTTGCACACTCTTGTTATTGCCTGTAACTGGCGTTCTCTAGGATCAATGACCCCAATTAAGTCACATAATCCAGGAATTACTTCTACCCGATAATCAATCCTCGTAATATCCGTATTCATTTCTCTCCAGTCAAAATGCAGATATTCTTCTCCGCCGAATGCTGGAATTCTTTCTAAAACTTTTGCCTGTCTGACCAGTTCATCTCTGCCACCCACTATTTTCAAAAGATCCCCATCCACCTTTGGGTGCTTCATTCCTAAGAGATTTCCTATGCGATAGTCCTTTGTATTTGTCTTATCGATCAGCCATTTTGCCAACGGCAGATTCTTTTCATTATATTCCATATTTTATTCTTCGCTTTTCATCATAACCTTACATTTCTTTTTATAACATGCGATTCCATAACTACTTGCTGAATGAGATTTATTTCATTTTGCATTCCTTAATGGGTGCTAACCCTTCCACTGATTTACGCATGAAACTTTCCTACAATCATTCCCAATGGCGAGCATGTATCTTTCGGATATAATGGATTCGCATATTTTGAGAAGAATGAAAATTCTACTAATTCCCACTCTCTGCCTTCATCTTCGATATATACATCTACCAATTCCGGATCCCACTTCGTAAATATTATCTCATCATCCAATAATTCTTCTATGACACGACGCTCCATCGTTGCTGCAAAATATGCTTTCCCCTGCCATAAACATACCTCAACCGGAGCTTCAGAACGCAACTCGTCCAGTTCTGTCACATTCGACTCAAATATCGGAATCTTATACAGCTCGAATGTCTTCCAATCCTGAAATGTATCAATGCTCTCGAAATAACACAGCCTTAACTCGCAATCAGATCCTGTATACGCTATATTATACGCAGTGCATTGCAGATCAGGATAACTCTCCAAATCCTCCAGAATTATTATCGGGCGACCCGCATATCTTTCCGCAATCACTTTTTGCTCCGGGAATTCAAAGTCTTCTTTCTCTGACCGGTAACCCGAAAAATATGAAGAAACAAAGGTCAGCTTTTCATCCTGAGGATTCCATCCGACCGTCAATATACCAGACTCGCCAGTTTCAAGTTCACGCACAAACATTTCCACCCATCTGCGGCCCGGCACGCTTTTCTCTAATTTGCGAGATAATACTAAAAAGGCACTGTCACGTATATAAATGATTTTTCCCAACTCAGGAATGTACGGATTATTACGGATAAATGCTTCCTCTTTCGCATCGTTTTTAATCTGCTCCGCAGTCTCCACCAGATGTTCCGGGTCATCCTTCATCCCCTTTCCGATCCAGTAGAGCGCCTTTTCATAACTCTGTGGCACCTCTTTTCCCTGTGCATAGCATAGTGCCATCGCTTCCATAGCCACTGGGTTTCCCTCTTTAGCTGCCTGATAATAATAATGAACCTTTGCGAATTCATTTTTCTCTTCCAAGGCATCTAATCCTTCTTTCAGACATCTCCGGGCAGTCTCATACGAATATTCTGATTCACTGCTTTCATCATTTGTCAACATCCCGTCTGTATTTGGGGCAGATAAATTCTCCTCCCCGGTTCCCAATATAAGCTTCAATGCAGTCACCAGAAATCCTGTATAAATAGACCCACACACGCTCTCTCTGCGTCCATCTTTATAACATAAGCACATATAATCTGCCGAATCCTCTGCGACAGATACATCGCTCAATTCATCATAGCATATCGGCTGCGGGATTGGATTTTTCTTTCTCAAATGATCAAACATGCTGCCATATAGCCCTTTTTTCGAAAACAGGAACCCTTTTTTCCATTTGAAAATGCACCTGTATTGCAATAAGCCTCTATATCCTCCTCCGCACACCCTGCTGCAAATCCCCGAAGCGCATTCTCAATCTGCTTTGTTTTCATCTCCTGACGGCTCAATACATGATTGGGCAATGTATGATGCTTGTAATCCTTTACCGACTCCTGTGTAATTCCCGCTACTTTTGTATAAATATCCATGACTCGTCTCCTTCACCGAATAATAATTACATCTCTGAATTCTTCTATTTTTCTATCAGCTGCATATAATTTATTATACCATTTTATAGGAGTATTGCTATGTTAACTATTCTTTTTCTATTATATTGTGCCATAAAGACGAATACCCTCTATGATCTGTACACAAGTGACGAGGAGCAACTACAATTTATCCGCCAGTGGAATCGTGAACATTCTATATAAATGAACACAGAAGCCACGGTCTCCCGTAGCTTCCCCTTACAAATCCAAAAACAGATCTGCTTTATATGTATTTTTTTCTAATCTCTACCGTACAAATCTCTTGTATATACCCTATCGTTCACATCATCCAGACAGCTATCGTATCGATTGGCAATGATCGCCTGGCTCTGTTCTTTGAACTTATCCAGATCATTCACTACCTTGCTACCAAAAAATGTACTGCCATCTTCCAATGTCGGTTCATAAATGATCACTGTTGCACCTTTGGCTTTGATACGCTTCATTACTCCCTGAATCGATGACTGACGGAAGTTATCGGAGTTGGCTTCATGGTAAGGCGATATACGCCAATCACTACATTCTTCTCCATAGATGCATCATATGTATTTTCATCGCCATATGCATAGTATCCGGCTTTCTGCAGTACACGATCTGCAATAAAATCTTTTCTGGTCCGATTGGACTCCACGATTGCATTAATCATATTCTGTGGCACGTCTTCATAATTAGCCAACAGCTGCTTGGTATCCTTCGGCAAGCAATATCCACCATAACCAAATGATGGATTATTATAATGTGTTCCTATACGCGGATCCAGACATACACCATTGATAATCTGCTGTGTATTCAGACCTTTCATCTCCGCATACGTATCCAGCTCATTGAAATAGGATACCCGGAGTGCCAGATATGTATTGGCAAATAACTTCACCGCCTCTGCCTCGGTGAATCCCATGATCAATGTATCGATATCTTCTTTGATCGCACCTTCCTGCAACAACCCGGCAAATGTATGAGCCGCTTTCACCAGACGTGCATTCTCTACATCTGTTCCCACGATAATTCTGGACGGATACAGATTATCATACAACGCTTTGGACTCTCGCAGAAACTCCGGACTGAAAATAATATTGTCACAGTGGAATTTTGCACGAACACTTGCGGTATAACCAACCGGAATTGTAGACTTAATCACCATGACTGCATTCGGATTGTACTTGATAACCAGCTCAATCACAGACTCTACCGCTGATGTATCGAAGAAATTCTTCTTACTGTCATAGTTCGTCGGTGCAGCAATTACTACAAAATCCGCATCCTTATATGCTGCTTCTGCATCCAGTGTTGCTGTCAGATTCAAATCCTTTTCTGCCAGATATTGCTCAATATATTCGTCCTGTATCGGACTGATCTTATTATTAATCTTTTCTACTTTCTCTGGAACGATATCAACTGCCATTACCTCGTGATGCTGCGATAATAACGTCGCTATTGATAATCCCACATAACCGGTTCCGGCTACTGCAATTTTCATTTATATATCCCATCTTTCTGTGAAGATACCACTCATTACTTAACAGCTTACCATACCTTTTCCACTTTATAAAGCTATCCCTCTAATGCTCCGATAGCTGTCCTCTGTTTCTTATTATATTCTTTTACAGACGCTTTCTTGCCTTCATAATTCCGTAGTACATTAAACCGCCAATCATTCCACCGACTGTGTTGTAAAAGATGTCTGATAGCTGGAACGTACCCAAGCGAAGCAATAATTGCAACATCTCTATCGTCAAAGAAAAGCAAAACGCTATCTTTCCGCTATACCACAGTATCTTCTTCCAGCCCTTTCCTATCTTTTCTTCGAATGTCCACATCACTACCGCTGAAAACGGCACCATCATGATCACATTCTCTATACACTCGGTAGTCAGCTGTCTCTCTCCATTCACGGTCTCCCAAATGCCCCAACCACCCATGACATCAGATAAAGGATTCATCCACAGATTCCGATTCAGTAGCGTTCTGAATAAGATCATTGATGTCACAAAAGCCAGTAAGAACAACTTCCGAAAGAACACGCTCTCTTTGAACTTCTGATACCATGTTACTATGGCATTTTTCCAGCCTCTACCTGCTGCGGCAGGCTCATAAGCATATAGATAAAAGAACATGACCAAGAAGGAAAGCAGGAGCGAAAAACCAAACGGCTCATAGAGAGCAGTTAGAATGTTTGTGAGAATCTTTCCGAGTAAATCAATCGTTTCTTTCATCATCATTTACAGATCACTGAACAAGTCAGCCTTGTACACCCCGTTCTCCAGCATCTTCTTGAAGCTGTCCTTTACAGCCGCGACATCTTCGTGGTAGGTCATTCCATACCAGGTATCATTGGTCTTCAGAACCTTTACGGACATCTTGCCCTGCTCCAGCAGCTCACCGATGAAGATTGGAATCAGATATTCTGCCTTTAGCGGATTACCCGGCACTTCCTTCTCGAAGAATTCTTTAAAGCCTTCCTCCAGTACACCCAAGAAATCAGGAGTTAACCCCCACATATTCATGGAAACCAGAGAATTCACGTCAACAGACACGCCGTTTGCTTCTGCTCCAGTTGCTGTCTTTACAATGTTCTTAGTCTCTACAACTTCAGTCAGATTGTTCTGTTCATCCATCTTGCAGATACCACGAGTCACGCCACCGTTATCGGACAGAGTGTTATTCAGAACGAAACCAGCCATGCAGGACTTGCCGCCATTCACCAGATACTCATGGAC
>OLOG01000939.1_pt1 | contig 21288 bp, 25 predicted proteins | sample 1672351 | NCBI WGS metagenome assembly OLOG01 (sample SAMEA3136674, study PRJEB25190) | human gut metagenome | biome: human gut; feature: human-associated habitat; material: faeces | place: Austria | collected 2013 | reverse complement strand
GATACCACTGCCTGATTTATCAGGTGGTGAGTAAGTGCGCCCTTCGGGAGTAGAATTTCGGTATCTACAGCCCTCGTAACCGGATCAGAAGTTCCCGTTTCAAGAGATCTAAATCCATCTCCCGGACATGCGGAGCAACGCTTTCAAGAATAGCCCCTTCCTGGATCAATCTGTGTGTTCTGGCATTCCGTTCTTTTTTTCGGTTTCTTGCTTCGGCTTCCTCCTGCCGGTGCTTTGCCTGTAAAAGTGCTTTTTCTTCCGGTATCATAGTCTTTTTATCTGCCATGTCTGGCACCTCCTTTTTTATGCCCGTTTCCGGGCTTTTTTGGTTTTGATTTTTCATAACTGGTACTGATTTTTCTGGAAATAGCAGCGATACATTCAATCAATGTGCATCAATGGAGAGAGCAGTATCGCCGCTAAGTGATTATGGGTATCATATGGCACCAATTTCTGTTATTTTTGATACAGAATGTCATTACAACAATATTTTTTTCGCTTCATGTAGATTTGCAGAGGCATTGTCCTTTCGGATATTGCGGTTGTTGATTCGGATGGGAGCACAGCGTTCCAAAATCCTGTCATAGATTCGGCTGTGCGCCATGTCAGTTGGCTTGTTCAATTCTTCCAAGGTGAGGTTGGTCGTTACGATCAGTGGCTTTTTGCTGCGGTAACGGCTGTCGATCACATTGAATACCTGTTCAAGGGCAAATTCAGAATTCCGTTCAATCCCAAGGTCATCAATGATCAGCAGGCTATATCGGTTCAGACTGTCGATAAACTGGTTCCTGTCTTCAAAATGCATTCCGCTCAGGGTATTCAGGATCCGGGAAAAATTTGTCATCAGCACCGGAACACCTTTTTCCAGAAGGGAATTGGCAATGCAGCCTGCAAAGAAGGATTTCCCAGTACCGACATTTCCCCAGAGGAGAAGACCGGAGGAATTGGCTTTCATATCTTCCCAGTTCTCCACATATTTGTGGGCGTATGCCATCTCCGGGTTGATGCCGTTATCTTTGTCAAATGTATAATCATAAAGTGCCTTATCCTGTAACCCGCTGGCTTTCATCCGTTCGATTTCTGCCTGTTTCTCCAGCAGTTTCCGTTTGGTTTCTTCCTGTTCATAGAGTTCCTGCTGGCATTTGCACCGGATGGGCGGCATGAATACCCTGCCCTGCAAGGTGTACCTGCCCTGCCGGGGTGTATGGCATTTGGCGCAGTAAATCAGGTGGTCGGAGTCATGAAAATATTCATCCGACTGCAATTCTCTGTTTGGTTCCTTATTGGTCAGTTCTTCTGTAAACTTTTTCATAATGTTTCGTACTCCTCACTTTCGTAAATGCTTTGCCGGGAAGGGGGATTGTCCTGCCTTGCCCAGTTGATGATGGTGGCTGCATGGTTCTGGTAGTGCTTTCCGGTGGAAGCCATGTAGCCGGATAACCGTTCGATATATTCCTGCCAGTCTGAAACCGACTGTCTGACTTCTTCCAGTTCCTTTTCTGACAGGAATACATTTTGAAATTTTCCATAGGGAGAGCGTTTCTCCTGACTCTCTCTTTTTGATAAATCGTTCTTATTTCTCTCTTTCTTATTACCGGACAGTTTTCTGTCTGTCTCAGGGAAAGAATCCTGTCTGTCAGCCGGACAGTTTTCTGTCTGTCTTACGGAAAGAATGTTGTCTGTCTGGCAGAATGCTTTTTCCGGGAATTTCACATAGATCCGGTTCGGATGACCGGCACCCTGGCGTTTTCGGATGATCAGATCCTGTTTTTCCAGTGCGGCCAGGGATGTTTTAATGGTCATCTGGCTTTTGTGAAGGACTTCTGCCATGGATTCGATGGTAAAATAGAGAAACACATGACCGGATTCATCCGTCCAGCCTTCGTTTTTCAGGGAAAGTCTTGCACGGTCAAGCAGAACCATATAGAGCAGTTTCGTTGTTTCATTCAGCTCCATATCCAGAAGGAATCGGGGAAACACCATATAAGGCGGCAGGCTGGTGTCTGTTGTTATAAATTCTGTCATGTGCTAACCTCCTTACCTTCCGTTATTCTCCGAGAAAATCCCAGTCTATATCTGCTTCCGGTCCAGATTCTTCCGGTGCCGGAAAGGATGCCCTGTTTTGGGGCTCCCTTTGTGTCAGTCCTGCTGTCAGCCCGGAGAGGAAGAGGGGAAGTGCCTGTTCCAGGCTCCTTTCCACTGCCTCCACGATCTGGTTTACAAATTGTTCTTCCCGTTCCCTTGTTTCCAGATAAGGGTCTTCCTGTGTGCGGTAATAACGGTCAAAATAATCGACCAAGGCGAGGGCAATTACATGGCTGTAGGATTTGAATTCCTGCTTGTCCATGGTCTGCAGATATTCCCAGGCTTTCCTTTGCAGATCTTTCTCCAGATTAAAGCGGAGGTTTGTGCTTCGGATATTGTTTCTCATCGGCTACTCCCTCCTTTTCAGGGTCATCTGTGCCAGATATTCGTAACCTTTCGCTGTAGCACAGATATCATCAAGGATTGTGACACGGGCTTTGTCATACGTTCCAAAATTCCGAATCAGGCAGCCGCCACCGCCTACCACGTACAGCCGCATCAGGTCAGGATTGTATTCATATTTGCGGAGTGTGGCGAAAATATCAGCTACATACTGTCTGGCAACTGCTGTAATGCAGTCCAGGTATGGTGCGGCAATATCAGCTGTTCCGAACCGAAGAATCTGTTCTACGGTAGATTCCTCGATTTTTACTCCAAACCTGTTCAGAATGGCATTCTTTGCGGCAATCATGCACTGGTTTACCCCAAATTTTTCTGTCCAGCAGCGGCTCTCCTGAGCTTTTTTGTTGTTGATATATAGGATATTCATGGTTCCGTTCCCGATATCTGCAAGGAGATTGGTTCCCTTAAAATCTCCCAGATGGTTCACAACAGCCGGATATCCTTGTGGGTAAAGACTGCATCCTACAAAGCGGATGTGATAGTTTTTGCTGTTAAATGAGAAGCGGACTTCCGGGTTTTGGAGCAGATAGGAGCGGAATGCCTCTCTCTGGTTCCGGATCCATGTCAGAGGAAGCCCGGCAGCCAGATGGACATCTGCTTCATGGATGGAAAAGACATTCAGTTCCTGTGCCACTGCCATTAGTGTCAGGAGATAATAATCTTCATCCATAGCCTTATCCGGGATAAATTCTTTGTGCCCTTCGCCGATCCGGTAATAGATTCCGTTGTATTCAAGAATGTTTCCGGTAAAGATCGGCTCTGTTTCATAAGCGGTGATTCCGGTAGGTGTGACTGTGTTGGCAGTCTTAATGTTGCCGTAGCCATGATCCACGGCAATGATTTTTGTGTTTCTGATTTCTCTCATAAAAAATCCCTCCTGTTTTTGTATTGATTTCCACAGCAGTTCGTACCTGTGTGGTACTGGCCTGCTGTGGGATAAGCATACAAAAATCAGAAAGGGAAGGCATTGAGCAGAAATTGAGTTTGAATTGAGAAAATGTCTTGAAAAATATGAATGTGAGAAAAATACGGTTTTTAATTAATTCATGTTATTTAGAGAAGTAAGCGGTATTTGTTAAAGAAACAGTACCGCTTATTTTTATTCAGCAGTGCCATTTGACAGAAAAAGTTTAACAAAAGTTTAGGTATTTTCACTTTTGTATTTATGATTCTATTTTATGATTTTATCAAACAGGAGGTGAAACAATCGAATGAAGAATATTTTGAAAAAAATAGTCAATCGTAAGGTTGGCAATTCTGAAATTGTAGAGGTAGAACAACTGAATCCAGAGGAAGAAGAAAATATTTTTCTTCCAATAGCCAGTGATGCTTTAAATATTACGGAACAATATAACCAGATTGTCTTTTTTTATCAAGCGGGTATTTGTCAACTGACAGCCAAGCTAGAAATACTCAGACAGGAGTTTCAGGCCTGCAAAGATCGCAACCCAATTGAGAATATAGAAACAAGAGTAAAATCCCCAGAAAATATAAAAGGGAAGATGGAGCGAAGGGGATTTCCACTTACTGTAAGTAGTATGGTAAAAAATATAATGGATATTGCTGGAATCAGAGTTGTATGCCCGTTTATTTCGGATGTGTATTATATTGCTGAATTCCTACTGAATCAGGAAGATATTCAGGAGATTCAGATTAAAGATTATATAAAGGATCCGAAGGAGAATGGTTACAGGAGCCTACATTTGATTGTGATGGTAACAGTGTATTTTTCAGATCACAAATGCAATGTACCAGTAGAAATTCAGCTTAGGACAATCGCTATGGAGTTTTGGGCAACCCTGGAACATCAGCTCAGATATAAAAAGAACAGAAATCATTTGGAAAACATGCAGAAACAGTTAAAACAATGTGCAGATCTTGTTACAACAGCAGATTATAAAATGCAGCAACTGGCGGATCAATGGTTGTAATAGTGGTAACTTAATATAATAGAAATGAAAGGGAGTATTTAATATGCAGACGAGAGATCATAAAAAGCTTGCTGAAATGTTTGCATCGGAAATGTCACGAAAGCGTATTCCTTATATCTGTAAGAAAGCATTTATTTATGGGAATATAGAACCAGATAAAAATCCTTTTACATATTTACACGGGATGTTAAAAGGGAAAAAGTTTCATGGTCATGATTATGAGAATATATTACCCGTAATTAAAAAAATATTTAATTCTACGCAGGAAAAAAAGAAATGGGGAGTTCGGGAATATTATCATTTTGGTAAGTTAATGCATTATACAGCAGATGTATTTACTTTTCCGCATAATAGATTATTTTCGGGAAATGTAAAAGATCATCGCAAATATGAAAAAGAACTTCATAGTTGCTTTGGTACCGCAATAGATCAATGGAAATCTCAGGAAATGAAAGATACTCCGGTTTCTTGTGTAAACATTGAAATTTTACATGCAGAATATTTAAGGCAAGCAGGAAACTATGAAACTGATTGTGAGTATATTTTAGCAGCGGTGGAAATGTTATTGAGAGCGGAACAGAAAAAAATATGGCACATGAATCCGGTTTTACATAGAGGGATGACGGAACAATTTGTTTAGGAATTGTTTAACTTTCATATCATACTTTGTTTAATTGAAAACAGTATGATAACAGTATCATTACAAGGAGGTATTGCCATGATAGAAAAGTGGAAAAAATGGGTGTTAAAAATGAATCTTAAAAGAGCGGCATTGATATTTGTTGTAAGCAGTGTGGTTTTAATTTTGGTCTTGCTGGCAGCAATGCATGGAGTTTTTGAAAGAGAAATGTTTTGCTGGGAATCAGTTATTGTGTTTCTTACAATCTGCGGTATAATAGGAACTATACTGGCAATCTGGTATTGGATTCTGTGCTTGATCTGTGTATATAGGAAGTCCAGCCATCTGGGGACAAATAATACTTTATGGATTTTGGCAACTGTATTCTTTCATATTGTTGCAGTCGCAGCACTTTATGCATATGCTGCTATTATGGGAACCTGTGAGAATTGTGGAAAAATCAAGTATGGAGAAGAAAAATACTGCGACAGATGCGGAGCAGCGTTGAAAAAAATATGTCCACATTGTGAGCAGATATTGGACACAGATGCTGATTACTGCAGCAACTGTGGTACAAGCCTGAAAGAAAATAAAGAAGAAACGAAAGAAGAACATAAAGAAGAATCAGTGGACAGTTAATCATAGAGTGCCTGGTTTAGAAGACTAAAAATCAGTGGAGAAGGGAATCGATAGATTCCCTTTCTGTAGTTTGTATGGCGACCGCTTATAATCCCAAGATGTGCCATAGGGCGCTTTTGGTGGTTGGAGGAAGGAGAAAGTGGAATGAAACAGGGAAGTGTAAAAAAAAGAATTTTTATCTCCAATGCATTTATGGTGCTGGTGAGTTTACTTGTCTTTTTGGCGATCAATTTAGTTATTATCAAAGGATACTCAGAGGCAATTGAAAAAGAAATAAGAACATCCGTGGAACAGATTGTAGATGAGGATGGGTTGGAAGATCTGATTATAGACTGGACGTTTCAGCGGAATGAGTTTCTTCTTTTCTTTGGACTGGATGGTATCCTTTGTATTATTGTTTTAGTGATCATCAGCCAGATATTTACCAAAAATCTTACCAATCATATTATGGAGCCGCTGGATGCCCTGTCGGAAGGTGCGAAAAGAATCAAGGGAAATGATTTGTCACAGGACATCACATATACCGGAGATATAGAATTTGAAGATGTATGTGATACGTTTAATGATATGCAGAAGCACATTTTAGAGGAGCAGGAAAAAAACCGGAAATATGAGAAGGCGAGAACGGATATGATCGCAGGAATTTCTCATGATCTGCGCACACCGCTTACAGCAATTCGGGGAACCATCAAGGGATTAATGGATGGCATCGCATCATCCCCGGAAAAACAGAATCAGTTTTTGCAGGCAGCTTATCGAAGGACCGGTGATATGGATATGCTTTTGAATCAGCTTTTTTATCTTTCAAAAATGGAAACTGGAAATATGCCGATTTCCCTCCAGAAACTGGAAATTTCAGAATTCCTGCAAAATTATGTACAAGCAAAACAGGAGCTCATGGAAACAGGAAAAGAAGAAATGACTTTGGATACGAAAGGAATAAAGGCAGATGTATTGGTTGATCCGGAACAACTTCAGAGGATCTTTGATAATCTATTGGAGAATAGTAGAAAATATGGAGAAATTATTCCTCTCAAAATCAATATTGTATTGAGCAAGACGCCCATGGGATTAAGTATCTGTTTTAAGGACAACGGTGTTGGTGTGCCGGAGGAAAAACTGCCGTATATTTTTGAAGAATTCTATCGGGGAGATGAATCCAGAAACAAGAAGGAAGGAAATGGGCTGGGGCTTTACATTGTGAAATATCTTGCCGGAGCAATGGGAGGCAGCGTCAGAGCAGAGAATGCAGATGGATTTGAGGTCTGCCTGAAGTTGCCGATATCAGGGAAAGGAGAAGCAGAGGATAATGGAAAACAGTAAAAAGATCCTGATTGTAGAGGATGATGCGGATATCAGTATGGTTGAAGAGGCGTATCTGGAGTCTGCAGGATTTGAAACAAGAATTCTTTCTGAAGGAACGGAAGTGGAAGGGGTGATTGAAAAGGAGCATTTTGATCTGATTTTGCTGGATCTGATGCTTCCGGGAAAAAATGGATATGAGATCTGCCGTGAAATTCGGGACCGAGTGGATATCCCCATTCTTATGGTCACTGCGAGGACAGAATCTGTAGATAAGATCAGGGGTCTGGGGATTGGAGCAGATGATTATATTTCGAAACCATTTGACCCTGCAGAACTGGTGGCCAGAGTAAATGCAAATCTGCGGCAATATGAACGTATGAAACAGAAAATAGTTCCGACATCGGAGGAAAGTCCGGAAGAAATACGGGTTCATGATCTGAGGATTCTCGTGAACAGCTGGAAAGTCTATAAGGGTGATCGGGAAATTAAATTCCCAAACCGGGAATTTGAACTTTTGAAGTTTTTTGCCATGAACCCAAACATTGTATTTTCAAAAGAGCAGCTATTTGAGGAAATATGGGGGTATGATTATGTGGGTGACAGCGCAACGGTCATGGTACATATCAACCGGATCCGTGACAAAATTGAGGATGACAGTAAGAACCCTAAAATTCTGGAAACAGTTTGGGGAGCCGGATATCGATTGAATAAATAAGGGGGAGAAACGAAATGTGGATGTTCTATGCGATAGGGTCTTCCTTTTTTGCAGGAATCACATCGATTCTGGCGAAATGTGGAATTAGAAAGACAGATTCAGATGTGGCAACAGCTTTGCGTACAGTTGTGGTATTGATATTTTCCTGGCTGATGGTGTTGATTACAGGAACCGGAACAGGAATCACACAGATCAGTGGAAAAACCTTACTGTTTTTGGTGCTGTCAGGGCTGGCTACAGGAGCTTCCTGGTTATGCTATTTTCATGCACTGCAAAAGGGGGACATCAATAAAGTTGTGCCGATTGACAAATCAAGTACTGTATTAACGATCATATTGGCGTTGATTTTTCTCCATGAAGGTCTGAGTTTCAGCAAAGGAGTTTCCGTTATTTTGATCGGAGTTGGCACCATGCTGATGATTACGAAAAAAGAAGATATGTCAGAAAATCATAAAGAAGGCAACAAAGAGTGGCTAGTTTATGCGGTATTGTCAGCTGTGTTTGCAAGTCTTACAGCAATTCTTGGGAAAATTGGAATAGAAGGGGTGGATTCTAATTTAGGAACAGCTATCCGCACTTCTGTCGTGCTTCTGATGGCATGGATGATGGTTATTGTTACTGGAAAATATCATCAGATAAAAGAGATTGAAAAGAAAGAAGTAGGATTTATTGCGTTGTCCGGACTTGCCACAGGTGCATCCTGGATGTGTTATTACCGGGCATTGCAAAGTGGTCCTGCCAGTGTAGTAGTGCCCATTGATAAACTGAGCATTCTTGTTACAATTGTATTTTCATGGATTGTTTTTCATGAAAAGCTTACAAAGAAAGCAACTGCAGGTTTGGGATGTATTGTTGTCGGAACCATATTACTTGCACTGATATAGATTCATGCATGAAATTAAAATATTGTTTAGGAATTGTTTAGGAATGAACCTCCTGTTTGTTTAAAGTGGATTGTTAAGATAATCCCATAAAACAAACAGGAGGTTTTTATGATGTTAAAGGAAGGAATCGGAGGATTTTGCATGGCACTGGCTGATAGTGTGCCGGGAGTATCAGGAGGTACAGTTGCTTTTATCATGGGATTTTATGACCGGTTTATTGGCTCCATTCATGATTTTGTATTTGGAAACATGGATAAAAAGAAAGAGGCTCTTAAGTTTCTGGTGAAATTGGGGATTGGCTGGTTAGCAGGTATGATTTTGGCAGTCCTGATTTTATCTTCTCTGTTTGAAAGTCATATTTATGTGGTCAGTTCATTGTTTATTGGATTTATCGCAGGCTCTATCCCTTTGATTATTCGAGAGGAAAAAGATAGTTTTAAAGAAATGGGAAAAGGAATACTGTTTTGTCTGTTAGGTATTGTGATTGTAGTAGGTATTACATGGCTCAATGGGAAAATGGGAAATGCGTCTATGAATCTGGGGCAGTTTTCCATAGGGATGGGAATCAAATTGTTTTTGATTGGCATGGTTGCCATATCCGCTATGTTTCTGCCAGGAATTTCCGGTTCTACGCTGCTTCTTATTTTTGGAGCTTATCTGCCGGTTATTTCAGCAGTAAGAGGAGTTCTTGGAATGGATTTATCCTATGTCCCAGGTTTGGCGTTCTTTGGTGTTGGGGTATTGACTGGAGTTGTTACTGTAGTGAAGGCAATACAGATCTGTCTGGAAAAATTCAGACCTCAGGCAGTTTATATGATTTTAGGAATGATGCTCGGTTCTTTTTATGCAATTCTTCAGGGACCAACTACTTTGGCTTCCCCGCAGAAAGCAATGAATCTGGAAACTTTTCATTTTCTGGCTTTTTTAGCTGGTGTTGCATTGGTGGTAGGAATGCAAGTGTTTTCACAGAAGTTGGGGAAAAACAGAAATAACAGTTAGAGAATTGATAGAAAGAAGTGACGAGTATGGGAATGGAATTCAAAATCCTGGATATGATACAGGAAATTCGGACTCCTATATTAGATAGTTTGATGCGCATGATAACCAAGTTAGGGGATGCAGGTGCTATATGGATTATTTTGGCAGTTATATTATTGCTGATCCCCAAAACAAGAAAAACCGGGGCAATCGTAGTGGCAGCATTGGCAGTAGACATTGTCTTATGTAATGGAATATTGAAACCTTTTATTGGAAGAATCCGTCCGTGTGATATCAATACTTCTATTCAGCTTTTAGTTGCAAGACCAGATGATTTTTCATTCCCATCCGGTCATACAGCAGCATCATTTGCCGCAGTGGCAGCACTTTATTTTGCTGGAGAAAAAATGTTATGGAAACCAGCATTGATACTTTCCTGTTTCATAGCGTTTTCAAGGTTATATTTGTATGTGCATTATCCAACAGATATTTTGGGAGGTATTGTCGTTGGAATCCTTGCTGGATATCTCGGATATCAGATGGTGGTGAAATTGAAAGTAATCATAGATAACAGAAATGTCAGAAAAGAAAGATGACGACCTATAGAGTAAATCAGAAAGGAGATGGCGATATGTCAGTTGTAATCATACCAGCTTATAAACCAGATGAAACATTAATAGAAATTACAGATAAGCTTTGGGCTTATGGATGTACGATTATCGTGGTGGATGATGGAAGTGGCGAAGAATATCAAACGATTTTTGATCATGTCAGAGATGTATGTATTATTCTCCGGCATCCTGAAAACAGAGGAAAGGGTGCTGCGATTAAAACAGCCTTAACCTATGTGAAAGAAGAATTATGGAATAATGAATTGATAGGAGTCATGGATTCTGACGGACAGCATTTACCGGAAGATATGATGAAACTTTTAGGATTTGCCGGGTCACACAGAAAAACAATGGTGCTGGGTGTGAGAAATGTGGGAATGGACATGCCTCTAAGATCAAGACTGGGAAATCGGATCACAAGGTCGGTATTTAAATTAGCTAGCGGTGTAGAGGTATCTGATACGCAGACGGGATTACGGGCATTTAGCTCAGATCTGATTTTAAAATTACTTTCTGTAGATGGGGAGCGATATGAATATGAAATGAATGTTCTGATGTCCATGGCAAAGGAAGGGATTCCCATTGAAGAAGTGCCGATTCATACGATTTACCGGGATGAGAATAATTCTACCTCCCATTTTCGGGCTGTAAGGGATTCCATAAGGATTTATAAGGATATTTTTAAATTTACATTGTCATCTTTTTCAAGTTTTATTCTGGATTACCTTTTGTTTTCGGCACTTATGCTTTTCCTGCCCCATACGGCAGTGTTGGTGCTGGCAGCAAATATACTGGCAAGAATGGTCAGTGCTTTTTATAACTACAGCATGAACTGTCGGTTTGTATTTCATACAAAAAGAAAAATAAGTACGGCAACGCATTATTTTGCATTGGCAGTTGTCGTTTTGATTATGAATAATTTTATATTGGAAACATTTGTACAGGTTCTACACTTTTCGGTTTATCCGGCAAAACTGATGACAGAAGTTTCTCTGTTTCTTGTCAGCTGGTTTGTTCAAAAGTATTTTATTTTCAAAAGAAATGACAGTTCATGTTTAGAAAACAGTGAAGGTAACAAAGCATCTGCGGGAGTAAGGAGAAATATATATTCTGTGGGTAGAAAGGTTCGAGTATGAAAAAACGTATCTTATGGTTAACCGTTGATATTATGGCGGCTGCTTTCGTTCTTGTGATCGTGTGGGTTGCTGATTATAAGATTCCACAAAAAGGAGTGAAAGCAGTATCCATTGAAAATGCAGTGTCAGAAGCAGAAAAAAGTCAGAATGAGATGCCAGATTTTAATCAGAAAATACAGATGGGGGATACGAAGGAGGGAACCGCTTCGCTACAAAAAACATGCATAGTTAGAGATTCACAGGATTGGCATAAAAAATATGTAGATAAATTTTCAGACACAGTCGTTGCAACAGACACTTCCTATACAAGTCCAAATGTATCGATTCAGCTATCATACCATCAGTATGATACAGGAAAACTGGACAAGTCAAATGCTGGAAAACATGAAAAGTATGGTACAAAAACATCTTATGTACTTGCGGATATTTATGTGGGGGATATTACATGTCTTCAGACAGCATTTGCTCAGGATACCTATGGTGTAGGATATACGGAAAAACTATCCGATATGTCCTCAAGGATGAAGTCTGTTCTTGCAGTAAATGGAGATTCCTATAGCAATAATCGTAATCAGAATAACGGCACGATTATACGAAATGGGGTCATATACAGAAATGAGCAGACGGATGCAGAAACCTGTGTTTTGAACTGGGATGGCACAATGGATATCTATCAGCCGGGACAAGTGGAGCTACAGCAACTTATAGAAAAAGGGGCATACCAAAGCTGGGTATTTGGACCGAGTCTTCTTGATGAAAAGGGAAAAGCAAAGGATAAGTTCCTTACGTGGGATTATATAAGAGAATCGCATCCAAGAACAGCAATCGGTTATTATGAGCCAGGACATTATTGCTTGCTTTTGGTGGATGGAAGACAGGATAGTTCCAGAGGAATGTTCCCGGACGAAATGGCAAAAGTCTTTGAAGAATTGGGATGTAAAGCTGCCTATAATCTGGATGGAGGGCATTGTTCCTTCATGACATTTCTGGATAAGGTTGCAAATCATCCATATAAACCGGAACATGAAGTTGCAGATGGAATATTTATTACGGAGGGATTGTAATGAGCAGAGTACGGGGAATTTTATTGCATGTATGTGTTGTATGCAGTTTCGTATGTATTACTGCAAAGATTTTGGATTGGTATAATCCATATATGAATTTTACAGGGCATATCTGGGGGATACAAATGGTTTTATATCTGGCAGTGATCATATTGGGAGCTACAAGAACATATTTCCAAACAAAACATAGAAGAAAGCATGCTTGTAATAAAAATTAATTATAATGCACAAAACAATTGATCTAAAGGCGAGGAGGAAAAGAAATGGATTTCCACAACTGGAAGTTTCAGGATGATACGCCTGTTTACCTGCAGCTTTACAATAAGTTGTTATATGCTATTCTTAGAGGTGACTTTTGTTTACCCAAGTAGAATCCCAGAGACTGTTTGAGTTATTTGAGAAATTAGTTCCCTGTAAGGGACTTTATAATAGGTTTTCAGGATATCCAAAGGTACGTTTTCACGGTTCTTCTTTAGTTTATAAAGTAGCTTTTCCAGGCTGCTTCCCAGTTCATAAGTAGTCAAGCACACATCACCTCAGTTTCATTCGGTACTGTATCATATTTCAGGTAGTACTTGGTGTTTCGGGTTTCGAAAATAATGCTGTCTTCGGAAATTTCCAAAATACATTCCACAGCAGTTGTCATGAAAGTATTGATACAGGCATTTTCTAAAAAATAATATGATTTTCATATTGAAAAGAAAACTATAACTTTTTCCCAAAAGTGGGAATAAGTCGGAAAGCAAATAACGGCGGGCAATCGTGTCCGCCGTAAAATATGCTTATTATTTTTTGGAAGCCAGGATTCCCCTTGCCAGTGCGATGCCTACCTGTGGATACAGTTCCTGAATTTCCTGATATTTCTCTTCAATCAATTCCGGCTCATCTGCCCAGACATTCTCGTAAATCTTCATGGCTTTTTTGAAATGGGTTTTAGCCTGTGAGATATTTGCTGTGATCAGGCAGATATTTCCCATGGATTCCTGTACCTGGGCATAGTTCAGACAGGTATCGGAGTTGTATTCTTTGATGATCTGGGCAAGTTTCTGGAGAGCAGCCATTGCCCGTTCCGGTTCCTGCAATTCTGTCAATAAGGCAGCATAATTGTTGATCTGGGGAATGCTGTCATTGGTATAAAGCAGTTGGTACTGCTCAAGCAGGAAGATACCCTTTTCCATGTGTTCTTTTGCAAGCTCTGCCTGACCATTCATGCGGTAAAGACCGCCCAGATTCGCATGAAGGTTGGAGACAAGGTGGGCATTGTCCTCTGTGATTTCTTTGATCTGTGCAAGGGCTTCTTTTTCCAGTTTGATGGCTTTTTCCGGCTTTGTTTCCATACATGCCTGATAGTCCAGTAATAATGCACGGTCGGTAGCACTACCGTTTTCATTCCCTTTCAAAAGTTGCTTCATCTCCAGGATAATCTCTTTCGTACCTTTCCTGTAACGGTATTTCTCCATATATGGGAAGACATCCTCAAGAAACAGCAGGTACTTGGTCAGATCATCTTTTTCCATCATCCGCATGATATTCCCGACTGTCTGAAACAGTTTTTTATAATAGCTGACTTCCGTTCCATGCATCAGACATATTTTTTGCAGAGAATCAAGCAAAGTATGGCAGGCTGTGACCGAAGGTTTTGTTTCTGAAAGGGCAATCTCCTGAATCAACGGATGCAGGGAAATTGTATGCCGTGTAGTTGCTTGTACAAAACCTGTTTCAATCAGGTCATTGATGTCATTTAAGTCAGTTAATCTAAGCCAGTCAGCAAAAATACGGGCGGAAATACCGGCAGGAGGCAGAAAGCAAAGGTTCCGCATGATTTCCTGTTGTTCCACGGATATGGAATAAAGAGAAAACAGAGTGTGGATATGGTTATAGTAAGTAGCCTTGCTGTTTTGCCCGTCTTTGATGGCACTGATTTTATCTTCATTTTCAAGGGATGCCTTTTCTTCACGTAGCTTTTCCAGCAAGCGCTCCGGAGGTAAAATCCCATTTTCCAACAGTTTTGCAGCCAGCTCTACTGCAAAGGTATGGCGATGGACGATTTCTATAATCTCTTCCACCAGTGTTTGGTGTACTTCTGCTTCAGAATAAAATGCAGCTGCCAGTTGAAACAGGCTGGCTGGATTCCTGATCTCTTTTAACTGCAGGATACAGTGTCCGTCAAATTTACTTCTGGTCGTGAATAGAATCCTGCACCGGTATTTCAGAACCACCGGCAGAAAACGGTCCTGCGTGGCAGTGACGTTGAAATTGTCTATGATGAGCAGTGTATCATTTTTCAGAGAACGGAGAAACCGGTTGTGCTTCCGGAAACGTTCTTCTTCCCCATCTTCCGGCAGATCGTCGGTAAAATCCATGTCTGTGACAGCCTGATGTAAATCACCGGCATATTCCACATACAGGATGTTCGTATAATATTTTTTGTATTGCTTTGCATATGCTTTCGCCAGTTCACTCTTTCCAATCCCGGCAATTCCATAGAGAAATACTTTGCTGTTTTCTTCCAGCATTGTATGTAATCCGTCCAGTTCTTCTTCTCTTCCAAGAAAATGGCGGCATGGTCTGGGAACTTCACTGTCCATGATGTAATCCAGAATAACCGGGGAGAGAGAGCCGCCTGCAAGCAGCTTTTGGTTTCTGGTGTCCCGTTTGATAAATTGGCGTTCCATACCAAAGGAGATCAGTTTTGCCAGAAAGAGAAGCCGTGAATCAATCGGCTTGTAAAGGGCTGCCAGCTTTTTCTTTTTTGCTTCGGAGATTGTGGCATCCTGCATGAACAGGAGATAAACATCCTGCAGTGCTTTGTTACAGTCGGTCATTAATGGTATAAGATTATGCTGCAGTGTTTCAGCCAGCTTTTCCTGCTTGCTTGGTCTTGCATAGTAAGTGCAGATTTTGGGACTGATCTTCGCCTGTCCGGTCATCCACCGGCAGACCAGCCCATTGTCAAAAGAAAAATCTTTGCTTTCCGGGCTGTCCATAAAATCCTCAAATACTTCATATAAAAATTCAGGCTGGTTCATCTGGTTACTTTCGCTGATATGATTTTTCAAACATGTCATTATAGAGCTAAAATCGCATCGATCCAAACGCAATCCCCCCTTTTCGTATCAATTCTGTTTGTATTAGGTACTAAACTTCCTATATCATAACACAAACATATGTTCTGGACAATGGTATTTCAATTATATGAACCAAAATAAATGAGAAATAGTCAATTCACTCTCAATTTCTGTTCAATGAGAAGCCAGAAACTTTCCTGTAGAATGACCACAGAATAAAAAACAGGGAAGGAGAAGCTTGTGAAACAGAATATAGAATTTGAACGGTGCATTGATTTTCTTGTGCGGATGATAGATAAATATGGCGAAGAGCTGCTCCGGGAACTGGAGGAAGATAAGGAAAACAATGGACAGGAGAAAAAAGAAGAAAATGAAAAGAAAAAAGAAGCGGCAGCTTCCTGAGATAAAAATTTCAGGGCTGTCGCTTTTTTTCGTGTATTTCCAATCAGATAAATTTTAAAAGCTGATGAAGAGTATGTGGCTCATTGTTCTGGGAAGAAGTAATACGAGTGTCAAATGGCTTGAAATGATTCTGCGTATAAAAGTTCAGAAGAAATTCATTATCCTCACATTCAAGAAATTCCATAACACCGCCTACGGAATATTGGAGATTGGATATGGTCTCCAGTGCAAATCCCAGCAGAATGTTCCCAGGAATCCGTTTTTCCTTTGGAAGAGAATAGTTCTTTCCTAACTGGGCAATCAGGTAAGCTGCTGTGGTATAAGACTGTGTTTCTTCATCCAGAATACTGACACGGGACAGCTTCTTTGCCATTGTTTTGCTGAGATTTGAAGCCCGGACAGAAATTGGTTTTACTGTAAGGGAAAAATAGCCAACCAATGAAGCATCTTCGGCATCAAATACCAGATAAGTGATGGATTGATCTTTTTTGGTAAACTCTATTGCATTATGTAATAAGAAGTATTCAACATCGGGGTTTTTGGGACAAGAAAAATCGGAGAGCAAGTCGTAAAGACTTTCCTCTCCGATATATGTCGGTTCGTCTTTATCCAAATATGCCCGAATATTAACGGTAAAATATTTATCAGACATGTTTTTTCTTCCTTTTTGACATTAAAGCTAAGATTTCCTGTGGGTTCGTTAACTGACGTCCGGGAAGTGTCTGCTTTGGTGTGCGGTCACGGTCGGCTTCGTCAATTGCTGCGACAAAACGCTTTACGCTATTTGGATTGGATACGACAAAATTATGAGTAATACTTGAAGTAGCCATACTAACACCTCCTCTTTTTCTGGCTTCTTGTGTATTTATAGTATATGCAATGTGCGATAAAAACACGATATTGAAAACAGAAACAATTCTAAATAATTTTCGAGCCGGATATTTGTTAGACGCTTCCGGTGAGCGAGCAATATTTTCGAGCCGTTTACTTATAAGCCGCCAGCGGTGAGCGGGCAATATTTTCGATGACAGGTCTTTCTGTCTCTATCATTATTATATGTTTTGGGTGAAAATATGTCAATTGGGTTTAAAAATTTATGAAAATCAGGTGTTGAATATGGTTGGAACAAATGATAAAATTTAGTTGGGACAATAAAAACTCTAATGAATGAGGTAAATGTCAATGAAAAATAAGAAAGTTAGATGTTATGTATATATACGAGTCTCCACCACCATGCAGGTGGATGGTTACAGTCTGGATGCCCAGAGAGATAAACTGAGAAAATATGCTGAGTATCAGAACATGGAGATTGTAAAGGAATTTGCGGATGAAGGAAAATCCGGCAAAAGTGTTGAAGGCAGACCGGAATTTCAACGGATGTTAGACAATATTGAAAGTGGTACAGATGATGTACAGTTTGTATTGGTATTTAAGCTGTCACGATTTGGACGTAATGCAGCGGATGTACTGAATTCTTTACAACGGATGCAGGACTTTGGAGTAAATCTGATCTGTGTGGAGGATGGTATTGACAGTTCCAAAGACAGCGGAAAGTTGATGATTTCTGTTCTGTCTGCGGTAGCAGAAATTGAACGTGAGAATATTCTGGTGCAGACGATGGAAGGTCGGAAACAGAAAGCCAGAGAAGGAAAATGGAACGGTGGATTTGCACCTTATGGTTATAAACTGGTAAATGGAGAACTTCAGATTGCAGAGGATGAGGCAGAGGTGATCCGGCTGATCTATGAAAAATTTATCCATACCAATATGGGAATGAGTGCCATTGCCTCATGGCTGAACCAGCATGGATATAAAAAGAAAAAGAGACAGAATAATACACTGGATGCTTTTGCTACTTCCTTCATTAAAGGGGTTCTGGATAATCCGGTCTACTGTGGAAAGCTGGCATTTGGCCGCAGAAAGAATGAGAAAGTTCCCGGAACAAGAAATGAATATCGGATTGTGAAGCAGGAAGAATATATGCTGAACGAGGGTATTCATGAAGGAATCATTTCCGAAGAGGATTGGGAACTGGCACATCAGAAACGTCAGAAAACAGGAGTATCCTATGAAAAAGTACACAGTCTGGAACATGAACATATCTTATCCGGTATTTTAAAATGTCCTCTGTGTGGCAGTGGAATGTATGGGAATGTCAATCGAAAAAAACGAAAGGACGGTACGTTATATAAGGATTATTTTTATTATGCCTGCAAGCATCGGAGATTGGTGGACGGTCATAATTGCAGCTACCGCAAACAGTGGAGCGAAGATAAGGTGAACGATGCGGTAGAAGAAGTAATCCGGAAGCTGGTGCAAAATCCCAAATTTGAAGAAGCCATTTTGAATAAAATCGGTGCAAGGATTGACACATCGGAAGTGGAAAAGGAAATTGAAGAATTAGAAAAGCAACACCGACAGCTGACAGGAGCAAAGAACCGGCTTGGACAGCAGATGGACAGCCTGGATATTACAGACCGTTTTTATGAGAAAAAATATCAGGATATGGAGACAAGATTGTATCGTCTCTATGATGAAATCGAGGGTGTGGAGAACAGCATCAGTGAGGTCAAGAACCGTCTGCTGAATATCAAACAGAAGAAAATATCAGAAGATAATGTCTACCAATTCTTGCTGTATTTTGATAAACTATATGACAAGTTCACTGATCTGGAGAAAAAAGAGTTTTTAAACAGTTTTGTAGAACAGGTAGACATTTATGAGCAGGAGCAGCCAGATGGCAGATTCCTGAAGCACATTAAGTTCCGTTTTCCGGTGTATTTCAACGGTTCGGAAATAAAAGAACTTAGTTGGGACAATGAAAGTACCGTTGAGACGGTAGTAATGCTTTCCCACAAAAAACCTGACAGCGTAATCAATGTAAAAGTGGAGTTTGGCGAGGGTGAGGGCAAAATTCCTCTTGATAATATCGAAAAAAGAGCAGAAAGCTACAAGCCAAAAGAGCGAGTAACCTACAAGATGATTAAGGAGTACATAGAAGAAAAATACGGCTTCAAAGTACATACCGCATATATCGCAGAAGTAAAACGAGATTTAGGGTTGCCGATGTATGATGCTCCTAATGCGGTAGAGGAATTGAAACAACCGAGGAAACATCCAACGGCAGAGAAAGTGGAAGCGATAAAGGATGCTTTGAGATATTATGGAGTTATTTAAAGTGATATCTATAATATTGGGTTAAAGGAGGAATTAGTTGAATAAAAGCCAAATTGTTGTGGCTATAGAGGGTATAGATGGATCAGGTAAAACAACATTAATTAATGAAATTTGTCGTTACTTTGGCGAAAAAAGTATAGTTTATAAACGAACTCATAAAGGAAAGTTTATAGATAGGATAGTGTCAAGTGCAATTATGCAGAAATTTTATATGTTGCAAGTTCCTATATATTTATTACTTAGTTACAAAAACTATATTTTATTTAAAATTAATAATAAAAGTAGAGATAAAATTATAATTATGGATAGATGTTTTTTAAGTAATATATGCTATTTCTATCCTAAAGCTTTAGAAAATAACAGGCTGTTGACAATATTACTTTTTTTTGAAGTAAAATTATTCCCACAGAAAGTATTTATACTTGATGTAGACCCCAAAAAGGGACAAATTAGAGATTCAAATAAAAAATCATTAAAATGGTTAAAGACTACTAAAAGTGCATATTTGAAAACTATTAATTCGAGCCTAGCTGAGTTTATGAACATCGAATTAATACCAGAAGAGTTGCCCATAGAAAAAAAGTGCAATGTTATTATAAATTACATAGAAGGAGAAAGAAAAAATGGTAATAGATAAGACAGGAATAATGAGCATTTTGCGTACTTCTGAGGAGGATTTAAAAAATCATATAGGTGAGGATAGCATTTTAATAACTACAATTTACGATGACTTTTCAATTGAACAAATAGGAAATGATTCAATAGACTTAAGAATTAATAATAAAGGTTATATTTTATCAAATGATTATCAGTTTGTTAATACTCTTTCGGATGAAAATTTTGAGAAATATTTTGAGGAAGTGCAATTAAATGCTGAAACTGGCTATGATTTAAAACCAGGAGCATTATTATTCGTCGATACCTTAGAAAGAATAAATTTGGTTGGTGATTTAATTGGTAGAATTAGTGGGAGGAGTACTTTTTCTCGTTTTGGATTATCGGTTCATTGTACACAAGAGAAATTTTCAAGTGGAATAAACTCAATTGCTGCTTTACAGATTAAAAATAATTCAAATACCGTATTAAAGATATTCCCATATCAAAAATTAGCGCAACTTATTGTTGAAAAGACAAATCACAATGAAAATCCATACAATGGCACATTCGCTTTGGAAGATAGATATAAATTGCCTGTAATTAAATCTAGCGATAGAAAGCAATATGATGCGAGAACTCAAGAGTGTATAAAGCGTTTAAAGCCAAAGAAAAAGTCTTTATTAGAGAGGAAAACTTCTTCAGCTAAATTAAATACCCTTTTCCAGTCAATTTTTGGTTTTGCAATAACTGTCGGAATTGGTATAATCGGTTTTATGGATAATAAAATGTGGGCAATTGTAATAATGGTAATTTTATCTGTTTTATATATAATAATGAGCTGGTATTTTTATAAAATCTCGGAAAAAAGTGAAAGGGAAAGATAAGATGAAAAAGAAATTACAAGACAAATTATTATTATATCCGTGCCCTATCTTGCTGATAACTTCAAAATTTGGTAATGAAGAAAATGTATTTACCGTTTCTTGGTCTGGTATAGCATGTTCTCATCCAGAATATATAACTATTTCAGTAAAACCAACAAGATTTTCATATAATCTTATATGCAATTCAGGATGTTTTACCGCAAATATTATTAACGAAAATCTTCTGGAAATAGCAGATTATTGTGGAACATTTTCGGGTAAAAATCATGATAAGTTTAGAGAATGTAATTTAACAAAAATTCCAGGAAAAATGATAGATGTTCCCTTAATACTAGAGTGTCCAATAAATATTGAATGTGAAGTAGAAAGAGTATTAGAGTTGGGAAGCCATCATTTAATAGTGGCAAGAGTAGTTGAAAAATTAGTTGATGAGCATATAAGTGGAACAAATTTACATGAGTCTTTAAACCCTGTGACATATTTTCGACCTAACTATTATTCATTGAATAAACAAATATTGGGAGTTTATGGTAAGACACATGATACAATATAAAGATGATTATTCTGATAATGTGTTTTTGAGTATAAATATTTTAAGTGAAAATTTAGAATTTTGATTATGACTACAAATTTATTCATAATTTTGTGGGACAAGGGATGTACGAGCGGTCTTACTACTGTATAAATATTGCCCATATTGCCGTAATTTTGTGGGGATATGTTTTGATTTGATACTCATGTTGAGACGGTAGTTCTTTTGTCCCACAAAAAAGCCGACAGTTATATCCACA
>OLOG01000932.1_pt1 | contig 21520 bp, 21 predicted proteins | sample 1672351 | NCBI WGS metagenome assembly OLOG01 (sample SAMEA3136674, study PRJEB25190) | human gut metagenome | biome: human gut; feature: human-associated habitat; material: faeces | place: Austria | collected 2013 | reverse complement strand
CAATCGCTGTCTGTGCAATCGTCTTGATTGCTCTTATTCCTGCCGCTTTAAACCAATCTTTCATTTTTACATACCTCCTAAATTTTAAAATACTAAAAACCCAACATTTTAACAAAATAACCTATCAAACCGCCGACTAATGCGGTTAATATCGCACCGACAACGGTTTCATATCGTTTGTTTGGACGTTTTTCTATTTCGTCCACACGTTCTGTTATATCGTTCACGTCCTCACGCATAGCCTTTGTTTCCGTGGCTATGATGTGGACACTCTCTGTCAGCTTGTCCAAACTGTCTAAACGGTGGTGCGCCGACTTGGTGGACTGCTCTACGGCAGTCAGACGCTCCCACACTTCTTTTTCATTTTCCATGTTAACCCTCCATAATCTCTCGTTTTTCTGCTTTCGTTATATCTCCCGCTTTGACGAATATGTCAAGGTGTTTCTCTTTGTAAATACCCATTTGATAGTACTTCTTGATTAACGCTTTATTCACCACCAACACCTGCTTTCAGTTCCGCAATCTGTAACATCAGCATTGCGTTGATTTCATCCTGTGTCAGCTCACCGTTCATAACAGACTGAACATATTGTTTCATATCCGACATACTGTCAAATGTTTTTGACTGTATCTGTGACAGTTGTTCTGAAGTTGGCTGTTCCAACGTTACGTCCGTATGCTGAATTTTTGCGATTTCTGTGTCCATATCGAAATTGTCGTCAGTTTCAGCGAATTTATCATTGACAATCCTGCGTTTTATACGTAATATGTCGCTATCTTTTTGTATTCCGTACACCGTGCCGTCAATTTCAACACCGTGTTCATAAAATTGTGCTGTTCCGTTTTTCATATAAAATTTGTACATAATATCACCACCCTGTCACATTTCCGTCAACAACGCACGTATCGCCGAACGTTCCGATTGATGTTGCGTTTGTCACGTTATTTTTGACTACTGTTTTACCGTCGCTGTATATAATTGAAAAATCTGCATTTGCCGTTACAGACGCCGTTGTCCTAAATATATTATCTGCTATCAGCGTCTGACTGCTGGCTGATATTAGATTACACTGTCCCGACGTAGGGCCTGCGGAAATGTGCATATAATTTCCGCATATAACGGCATAATTTCCGCATTCGATAAAATCGATATATTCGGAATTAATTTTTATAACAGGCATTCTGTTTCCGCTGATTAATGTAATCCCCTTGGTGTATATAAACGGTGTTTTTGTGTTCTGTGTAATTGCTGCAAATTCATTGTCCGAAATTTCGCCATTTATATCGATACTGCAATCAGTAAACGTTTTAAATATATTGCCTACTATTTTTTTGCCTATATCAATACTGCAATTTGTAAAACCGGACATATAATTGTTTACAAATATAACGGTTGACGCCTGTAGCATATATCCTAACGATTGTTCTTTTTGCGTGAAATTCAAAAATTTGTTACCCATAACAAACGAATTGCCTGCGATTTTTATTTCGTATGTCAAATTATTTGCCGGTGCACCTGCGAACGTATCTATGACGTTGTTCAAAAACAGAACGTTGCTCATTTCAAACGTTGATACACCGAATTGATGTGTACTGAATATATCGTAGAATGTACAGGATATTATCTGTGAACTACTTTGCGCTGATAATACTGTCGGATTTACTGTGTCCGCCGTTACTGTGTCCGTGTCCTCTGTAAATTTTACATTTTGCATTTTAGCGCCTTCCGGCAGATGAAAAACATATTGTTTTGCGACAGGATTTGTGTTTTTGAACATAATTGTATCGCACATCGAACCGTCTAACGTCATTCCGCCTTTCAACGGAATTGCCACACCGTTATTAGTTCCCGTCATTCCGTAACCCGACTTCATATTTGCATTTGTAATAACGCACAATTCACCTACAGGATATATAATACTTTTATACGGCGCGCTATCTATCGCCGCCTGTAATTTTAATTCGTCGTGGTCGCCGTCACACACGACAAATATTTGATTTTTTGAAATGTCTGTAACTGTTTTATCAATTTCGGTGATTTTTGTTGTATTGGCAGTAATTTTTGATGTATTTGCGTTAATATCATCACGTAATATCGCTACACATTCATCATCATAACAAACAGCCGACTGTATTAATGTTTTCTGTTCACACACATTGCCCGTCGGGTCACCGTTTGTATAAAAGTTATCCGATACAATTCGGAATGAAATTGATTTAATTTCTTTTTTTACAGGGATTTCAATTTTAAATTTTGTTGTTTTATACGTTTCTGATGTGCCGTTTATCGTGATTGTTTTATCACCTGTATCGGTTGCTGTGTAATATGACTGTCCGAACCTTTCTGTTGTTGTATCAGTGTATGTAATCAATACGTCTGTTTCGCCTATATTCAAACCGCCGATGTCGCAACCGTCCCCTGCTATATGACGTGACGCCACATTGAATGTCAATTCTAATGCGGTTTCCGTTTTCGGTTTACGGCGGAAATTATCAACAACAAAATTGTGATACAAATACGTTCCGTTTTCAAACGAACCCGAATATGACAAATACTGTACACCGCTGTCGTCAGTGACTAATTTGTTGTCACTGTTGACGTATTTAGATAAATCATAAAACAGGTTATCCGTTGTCAGTTCAGTATTTATATCTGCTATTTTTGCTTTCAACTCGTCGTCCGCCGCCTGTCGGTCCGAAATTTCAGTACTGATTTTTTCATTCAGTGAATGCTCTGCACCCTCTCTGTCTGAAATTTCAGTTGTCAGTTTTGTTGAAATTTCATTGACCGCCGCCAAAAATGAATTTTTATTATCGGTTTTTAGGTCATTTAGGCTACTGATACCGTAAAAAATATGCGATAAATGATACATTTTTGTAATTTTCGCTGTTTGATATTGAATGTTTATTTCGGCGATAGCGTCAGCGTCAGTCGGCGAACAATCTATATCTACAACATCAATATCCAATTTACCTGTATTAGGCGAATATGCTATAGCGACATACTTATCGCCGTGGTCCTCTTCCGATTTGCCACAATCAAACGTACCTATTACATCTACCGCAGGCATTGGGCTACCGTTCAATAGGATTTTTGAATGTACCGTTTCGGCAGGTATTTTAACTGTACCTGTATCGTAGGATGTGATGTTTATTACAAAATCAGATGTAGTCAATGTGTGCGTGATTGTATGTTTTGTCGTTTCATCAGTGCCGTACAACTCTGTTTTGTCAGCCTTTTTGCTGTCTGCTGTCTGTCTTTCGGTGATTTCGGCTGATATTTTCTGTTGTAATTCACTGTCGCCCGTCTGCCTGTTTTTCGTTTCATCATTAATATTTTTTTGCAATGAACTATCCGCACTTTCCCTCGCCTTGGTTTCGGCGGTGATTTTGTCTGCCAAACCTACATCAGCGTTGGTGCGTTGCGTGATTTCTGTGTCCAATTTGTCGGACAGTGTGTTGTGGTCGGTTTGAATTGCCGTGAAATTATCACGAACAATCTTCCACCAATCATTTAACAGCGTTTTTCCGCTAAAATTAAAATTTAATTTCATTTTATCCGTCCTTTCTAAATCATAATTGATTGGGATTTTGGTATTAAAAAAACACGCCGTAAGCGTGCTATGGTGGTATTCGTCTGTACATTGTGTCACCTCATTTTGGGTACGAAAAAAGCACGCCGTAAGACGTGCTTAATTTCTGTTTGTTTTATCGGCTAATTTTTAGCTGTTCCATTAACGCATTTTGCAATACTTGTGAAAAATTAATATTTGCTTTTTCCGCCTCATAGTTTAACCAACTCGGAATAGTACAATTTTTTTTGACTGCCCGTAGTTCATTTTTACGACGGTAAACATCAAAATCTATATCTACCAATGTCACAACACCATTTTCAACTGTTAATTCTGATATTGGTGTTGGTGTCGGCAATTCTTTTCCGTCGTCTTGCATATCTATTCCCATTAATCCGATTGCGTCCCTTGCCATTTCCATTGCGTCCGCAAAATCTTCACCTTGTGTATTAATATCAAAATCGGGTATTGATACAACAACGTATTTTTGTCCTTGTGTTAAAATTATAGGATATGCGTTTTTCATATCTGTTCCTCCTTAAAAAAAATTATATATATTTATAATCACCCGACGGGGGGACTATTTAAGTCCCCGTCGTTTGATGATTGCTTTGGCTAAATCTTCATCAATTTCTGTGTGTCGCGGTACTGATTCTCTATCTTTACCTTTATGGTAAATATCGTGATTTGAACCATTTCGCTTTAGTGTCCAGCCGTTCTTTTTCAACAGCTTTATGAAATCGTTTCTTTTCATATTCTTTTCCTCCTTTCATTTTATATTATACGCCTTTTATGCGTATTTGTCAATACTTTTTTCAAAATTTTATTGAATTTTTTTATTATTTGGTATATACTATTTTTAAAAAAGGAGGCTACAAGCTATGAAAAAATTTATATTAGGTTTTATAACAGGCGGTATAATCTGTGCGACCGCAACAGGTTTCGCCGTAGAATATGCCGTAACGGCTAACCCGTTCCCTGTTGCCGTAAACGGTACGGAAACAGCGATAGAGGGCTACAACATCAACGATAATACATATTTTAAATTACGTGACGTTGCCGACGCTGTCGGCGGTTTCAATGTTGGTTTCAGTGACAACACAATCACTATTGATACAGATACCGCCGCCGAACCAACACCGACACCGACACCGTCATTTACACCCGCACAAATTTCAATCGTCAAAGGTGACGACGGTTACGACTACACCAGTGACGGCATAGAAGTTGAATACGTTGACGGTGTTGCATATATTGATGAAACAGATATACGATATATTTTAAATGACAAAGGGGCTACTGAATATTCATTTTCAACAAATGCAATAGTTAAATTTGAAAACAACAAATTTATAAAAGTTATTTCAGATTTACCACGTTGCAAAACTGATTATAGATTAATCAGATTAGATTTTTATATATCAACAATAAAACCATTCTTAGATACGCTTTAAGTGGGAATTTATTTCTCACTTTTTTATTTGGCTAATTCTGCTTTTATATCGTTTATTTCTTGCACAACATTCATTCCGTTAATTCGTACATATCTCGCATTGATGTCCATTTCGTGGTCCACTACTGAAATACTGCCCTCTGCTCTGACAGGGCCCATAAATGTAATGCAACTGTCCGCACCACTACCCAACGTTAAACCGCCGTACAATTCTGCCGATTTATGTGACGTTATCTTTCCGGCAAATACCGCCTCGCCGCTATCATTTATATACACGTTTCGTTCACCTGTTGCGTCGTACAAACAGAAAACATATTTACCGTTTTTATAACCACATTCAAATCTAACAATATTATTTTCGTCCTGCATTGTTATCAAACTGTTTTCTATTGTCAATTTGCCGTTGGCAGACATTATTGTACATAGATTTGTATACAACGCACCTGTGAACACGTCAGATACAATTATTTCATTGTCATTGATTACCGTTGTCCAATCCCATTCACCATCTGTTTTCTGTCCGGCAATAGCCAACTGACCTTTGATAATTGCGACGGCACTTTGCCCGTCAGGACTTTCAAATAATGCGCCTGTTTGATACTTTGCTATATTCTCGTTCTGCAGTGCCTCGTTTATGCTCACCTTGACGTTTTCCCGCATCATTTCCAAATAGCTTGTCTTGATTTCTTTCTTGCCGTTCCTCTGTATTTTTTGGATTATGTTTGATGTAGCAATATCCTTGAAAAAACTATCAATAGTGACTTGCGGGTGTCCCACTTCAATAGTAGATTTTCTCGGTTCAAACGGATAGATTTTTGTTGTTATAATTCTCTGCAGCGTTTTGGTGTTCATACTCTTATCAAAAATTTTCACCCTGTCCCCAATGCTCGGACTATTCAGATTATGGTATTTGTACGCCTCGCAAACATCAACATAACCGACGGTCATTGTATATTTAGGTATATCAATACGTTCTAAATTATCTTCGGAAAATTGCCACTTTGCCAGTTTCAACAGCTCGTCAGGTTCTTCGCACTCGTCAAAATTTGAGAAACCCTCGTAGACACCTATTTTTTCAACCATAGGACTGTCTATATACTGTTTGCCGTTATTGACCGTTGATATATCCAAATCGTCCTGCCCATACGGATATAGTCGTGTTATCAATGTAGACGCGTCACGTGACGATTCAGCCGATTTTGCATTGAAACGTAATGTTAATTCGTTACCGTTGTCTTTGCCGATTTGCTTAACCAATGCCAAATTATAATTATCTACATATAATTCGCACATTGTAGATTGTTTTTCTAATGTTTGCGACAGTGTAGACACACCGACAATCGGTGTTATCTTTGACGCTTCAAAAAAATCTGTTGCGGTGTTCACCCATTCCATTCCCAACGCCTTTACCTCTGCGTCGGTCATTATATGTATATCGGTATCTTTGAACAGTTGCGTCATTATGTATCGCGGTGTTTTCCCCAACATATCACCGATATACTGAATATGTTTAAACTGTGCGTCCATATACAGCGCCAGTGCATATATTTTATTATTATCAATAGAACGAATACGGAAACATTCATTTCCTACCCTACAAATACAGTTTGTTGTGATAAATTGCCATTTTGCTGAATCTATCGGATATTCAAATTGCAAATTGTAGCTACCGTTTAATTCGTGTGTAATACAAACGTTCTTCGCCTCGTCCAAAATCGCCAAACCGTTTGAGCTGAAATCGGTTTCATTGCAATTATATATACGTATCATTTTATTCATTGTATTATTCATTGTATTTCCTCCTATTTTATAAAATCGACTGTGTATAATAGAACAGCGGATTATAAATAATTTCGACTGTTCCGGTTCCGTTTGACTGTATTGTTATTTCATTTTCACCCTGTCCGATTTCTATATAATCACCGTTTGAATATTCTGACGTATTGGTGTCACCCTCAAAACAGCTGAACAATTCGCAATCGATTGTGAATTGCGTAGTTTTGTGATTATATTTTATTGTGTTTCCGCCGCAGGTAAACGATACTGATGTAAAATTACCGTTGAAAACTATCTTAGGTCGTACCGCCGCATTTCCGGCATTGTTTAGTTTAAATGTGTTTGTACCGTTGGCAATTTCATATATATGATTTATCGGCCAACCTATTTCAATTTCCGTATCTAACGGAATATCCGCACCTAACGGAATACCCTGCGTATCATACAGGAACTGATTAAACGGTTCACATCTGAATGCTACAACGGTTTTTCCCGCTCGTTGTAGCATTATAGTCATATCTTCCACGGTTATCGGTGACGCTATCCACTTTGTAAACGGCATATCGTCCAAAATCAACTCACCTTTTCCGCCGTTTATCCACGTTACAAACTGTTCAATAGTTTTATTACGTTTTGCGGTATCGTTGCAGATTAAATAAAATTCAACTTCGATTGTTTTGTCTTTGTAAAACACCCTGCCGCCCGATTCCGAAAAATCTATGCTGCCGTCCCTGTACGGTATATCTTCCTCGTAATCCGTCTTTTTCGGCGGTGTTATCGGTAAATCGGTGATTTTGGTTTGCATACCAAAATCACGCAATGAATGTTTACCACGATATGTTAATCCCATTGTTTAGCCCTCCGCTCCCAAAAATGCATCCGAAATTGAACGTTTTACCGAACTACCCGCATATTTACCGTACGCCATTGCAGTCGTTTCATCAGTGATATTATTATTAAAATCCTGTTTGATTGTAATGGTATATTCGTTATGGGCGGTTGTTGCGTTCGGAATATTTTGACCTATTTCGGACAATTTCTGATTTGTCATATCTACTATTTTTGATATAGTGTTATATCCGGTTGTTGCCAACTGTTCCTGTTGCTGATTGTACGATTTTAAAACACTGTTAAACTGTTTTGTCATATCATCATTACCACCGCTGATTATTCCCAATGCCTGTGATGTATATTTGCTTAGTCCTTTCAGCGTGTTGCTTTGCTCTTTTTCCAGTGCCTCGTTTTCGTCCTCGATTGCGTCTAACTTGGCTTGTTTTTCCGCCTCTCGTGCCTCTTTTGCCTCTGTTTTTTTGATGTCCGCAATATCTTCTTCGATTTCTTTTAATTTTTTCTTACCGTCTATCGTAACGGCATTTTGATATTTTTCACGTTCCGCCTCCAGTTCCGACAGCTCTTTTTTCCTTTCGGCTTTGGTTTCCGCGTCCTCGATTGCCTTGTATTCCGCCTCGATTGCCTCTTTTTTCGCTGACAACATTTCTTTTTGTGCGTCATAGTATTCGTTGACGTAGTTTTCCAACGTTTCACTCATACTGTCAAACAGGTTACTGTTTGCGTCGTCCATAGCCTCATAGTAATATTTACCGCTTATCATTCCTTGTTCGTAATATTTTTGTGTATAGTTCTTTACGCGGTTTAGTCCGGCTTGATATTCCTGCTCGCTGATTGCTCCGTACTTCTTTTGCATTTGCAACCACTTCTTAGAATTTTCCAAACGTCCCTCGTACAGTTTCTGTCCTGCGGTCGTCATTTTTTCATTGTATTCTTCTTCCGTAATTTCGCCGTCCTGCAGTGCCTGTGAATTACGTTCCATAATACGCTGATATGCCGCCTCGGGGCTGTCGTCGTATTGTTCCCAGTCATTAAAATATGTTCGTTCGGCTATATAGTCTAATGACTGTTGGTCTAATTCGTCTAATTTCTTTTTTCGTAAATCTGCAATCTGTATTTCGTGGTTTCGGATTGTTTCATAATATTCGTCCCATACGTCCTGCAGTTCATCAGCCGTCATTTCGGTATTTTCCGTCATTTCGGTCAATGTATTCAGATAGTTGTCGTCCATTCGCTGATATGCCGCAATCTGTTCATCTACTGACAGATTGTGCATTTTGACTTCATAGTCAATCCAATTCTTTGACTTGCTCTCTTGGTTTTTTAACCTGTTTTTATAATCTTTGATTGCGTCGTCATTAATTTTTTTGTTTAGTTCGTAGATTTCAATATTAGCCTCTTTCACAACGTCCGCGTCGTTTGCAAATTCTTCTAATATTTTTTTCCACCATAACAATGCATCGGCGTCTGATACGACGCTTGTTTTCTGACGGTATTCAAAATCTTCTTTTTTGGTTTCAAATGCTGTGTTGTTTGTTCCTGTTGCATAATGCGGTAATTTTTTCAGCATTTCTTTTGTTTGCTTGGCCGTGTAAACCGAATCCCCCTTACTTAGATTTACTAACACATTTCTACCGTTAAACAAATAGTATTGTCCTTTGTGTTTTACCAATTCTCGCGGGTCAGCGACACCCTTTTCATCATTTATAACCGCAGGTCCTTCCGGTGCTGATTCGGTACCGTTTGCAAAAAAACCTTTTTGGCCGCTATTAAAAAAACCGCTCGACACTGTTCCGTCCGATTTTACGGTAAAATGTGCGGTATATGTTTTTTCAAATCCCTTTGCTTTGCTTGTCAGGCTATCAATAACCACCGCCGCATTTGTGCCGTCGGCTTTCAGCGTTGCCGTACCCTCTAAATTATCAAATTTATCGACTTCGCCTGTCGTTGTATTGATTGTAATAACCGCCTCGGAATCGTTTGCTTTTAGCGTCGCTATACCTGTTTTTTGGTTGTACTCCGCCAACTGATAAACAACACCGTCTATTGTTACGGTTGCCTGATTGTCAGCCTGCAAAATTGCGACAGCCTGTGTTGCTCCGTATGTGTCAATCAATTCTTGCAACGTCATTATGGTTTGTTCACTTTCGCCACCGTCTACGCTGACGCTGACCTCGGCACTTTGACCGTCTATTTCTTCGACACCGTCTTTGGTTTTGTCTATCATAGTAATATCGCCCTCGGCATTTATGCTGATTTCAATATTATCCGGCAATCCTAAAACACTGTGCATATAATCGTTCAAATCGGTTACTACTGCTTTCATATTTTTGTCACCGCTCGCCATTGCCTCGCTCAAATTTGAAAAACCGTTTTTAAATAACGCAACCTGCAAACTTGTTTCGGTTGTTGTCATACCTAACAGCTGACATTGCGTGACTACATCATTAATTGCTTTGTTAATCTTTTGTTCATCACCGCTTGCAAATATATCCGTAATAGATGAAAAACCGCTTTTGTTTACAGCCTCTTTTGTGACTTCATTCTGTAACGTTATCAGTGCCTCTTTGTACTTTTCAATAGACGCTTGATGTTGCTTTATTCGTTCTTCGTTATTTGCTACATTCGTTTCCCACTCCGACGTTTGCTCTGATACATTTTCTATTGCCTGTCCCAAACTGCCAAATGACAAATCACCGCCTATCAAACTTTCGTAACTGTCAAATATATCTTTGCTATCTTCTTTCAGCTTGTTGACCGCCGCTATACGTTCAGAACCTGTCAGTGTTTTATTTATCGTGTCGTACTGTGATTTTAAAATATCTAACTCTGTACTTAACTTTTTTGCATTTTCAATACGTTGTTTTGTTTCGTTGTTGACACTTTGCAGTTTTGGGATTTCCTCCGACGATTTTTGTGCATTGGTTCTCTTTTTGCTGCTGTCGTCCTTTATTTCCTGTTGTTTCTGTTTCTTTTCCTGTTCTGCCTGTTCTTTTTGTGCTTGCACGATTTCACGTATAATGTTCAACGTTGCATTTCTGACACCGTTTTTCTGTTCTTCGGCGCTGATATAATCGCTATAGTTGTCTATGAACCATTGTTCCAACTGCTTACGTTCCTGCTCGCTCTCATCCGTCTGTTGACCCTTATTTTTTAATTCTGTCAATTCCTTGTAACGTGCAATATATGTGTCTACTGTATCGGCTGCGACAGTCATATCATAGGCGGTTTTTGCTTTTTCTGAATATTCCTGTGCCATAGCCAATGCGTCATTTCCCGATTCACCTAATTTTTTATGATATTTTTCTATTCCTGCACTTGCAATCTTTGCGACTGCCAATGTAGCCGCAAACGGTGCTGTTGCTGCCACCGCTATTCCTGCACTTACTCCGGCAACACTACCCAACGCCGCAAGAAAACCGCCTACACCGCCGGCACCTGTAGCACTTGCCGCCGCGCCCTCGGCTGCCGCCATTGCCTCTGCTCCTGTTGCTCCTGCCGCTCCGGCTGTTTCTGCTGCCGCACCTGCCGCCTCTGCCGCAGTCGCCGCCTCGCCTGCTACTTTTGTAAACGAAAACAGCGATTTAATACCGTTTGCGAATGAAATCCCTTTTGACGTTAAACTCAACGCAGGGCCGATAATTGCTAATGCCGTACCGATTTTTAATAATCTGTCACAATCTTCATCAGATAATCCGCTTAGCCAATCCGCTAAACTACTTACCGCGTCAGCAGCCTTATCAATGAACGGTGCAGCACTTTCTCCAAATTTTTGAGCGGCTACCTGCATTTTAACCATTGCTTGCTCGAATGTGAAACCGGATTTGTTTACACCTTCCGACTGCTTTTTGAATGCCTCTTCTGACGCTCCGGCGGCATTACCCATTTTCTCTAATTTTTCTGAAAATGTATCAGCCTGCGCACCTGTCAACGCCAACATTGCAGTAATAGCCTCTTTTGAACTGAATAGTTCTGTTAGTTTTTCCTCGCTACCGCCTGTTGCCTCTGCCAAAATCTTCATTGCACCCGAAAAACCGTTTGCCTTTACCATTGCAAATCCCGATTCATAACCCAATGAATTTAGCTTTTTCTTTAATGCCTCTGTCGGTGTCATTAATCCGGTATATACCGCGCCTAACTGTGTAGATACTTCCGACGCTGTACCCGTTACACCTGTCAATGTTGCAAATATCGTAAACAATTCGTCCTGTGATACACCTAACGCCTTTGATTGTGGGACTACCTTACCGATACTTGACGCCAGTTCGGGGAATGTTGTCTGTCCTAATTCGACTGTTTTAAATGCCAAATCCGCAACGTGTTCTACTGCCTCGGCTGTCGTATCGCCGTAACCCTTTGTAACGGCTGATGTTAGATTGATAGAATCAGTCGTTGTCGCCAATCCGGCTTTTGCGGCTTTTGCGTTTATTCTTACTTTGTCGATTGTGTCGTCAGCGTCGCCGAATGCCGATATTACCTGATATGTACCGTCTGCAATATCATCTGTATATTTTGCGGTTTCTATTGCTACATCTTGTATACCCTTTTTCAATTCCTGCAGACGTTCATCACCTATGGACAATGTTGCGATATTAGCTAATTTTTTATTTAGGTCCATATACTGCTTAACTGCCGCAGTTCCCGCCGCTACCAACGGCGCTGTTACTGTTGCCGTTAATGTGTTACCGACTTTAGTCAATCCGTTTCTGACACCTGCAGTTTTGTCCTGTAATTCGCTATATTTGTTTTTAACCTGTGTAATATATTGCGACTGTTTTTTCAATTCATCTGTCGTCTGCTTTAACTCATTTCTTAAATTTGCCTCTGCTAATTGACTTCTCGATAGATTGTTACTGAAACGATTGAAATTCGTATCAGCTGTTTTAACGGCACTTTCAGCCTTTTTTACTTCGTCTTTCAACTTTTTCATTTCGTCGCTGTTGGCCTTTAGGCTTGTCTTGCCCTTGTTGTATGCCTCATTCGCACGTTCCAAACGTTGACGGGCGGCGTCCTGTGCCTTTGACGCCTGTTCTACCATTTGTTTATATTTCTGTGTAATCTGTGATTGTTGGTTTAGCTGTGTAGACAGGGATTTATATTTATTCTGTAAACGGTCCAATGATGAACCTGTCGTTTTTAATGTGGCGTCTGTAATCTTAAACTCATTCTGCGTTTGTTTCATTGAATTACCTAACGCCTTGATTTCCTGTTGTGCCTCTTTGGTGTTAAAACCAATGCTGATATTTGTGCCGTCGCTCATTCTTTTCACCTCATATTCCGAAATCTGCCAAACTCGGCAGTTTATCGTTATTCTGTTTTTCTGCTGTTTTTGTATTTCCGTTCATCATCTCATAAATTTTCCAAAATTTACGGGGTGTGCATTCCCAAAATTCATCATCTGAAAATTGCAGGCGGTAACGTCCTATAAAATATAGTTTGTCCCAATCATACGGAGCGTCCCGCCTTACTGTTCCCCCTGTTCTTCCGTTGCCTCCTGCGCTCCGAACGCTGAAATTACTGCGGCATATACCACATCATACAAAATATTTATAGTACCCAACGAAATCCAATCTTCAATGTCCACTTTGCGCAAATTGTACCTTTCGCCAACCATTGCATATAGAAAATTTAAAACATCACCGTATATATCTGTCTTGTTTCCGAACATTTCAATAGCTTGGCCGACACTTCCGTACATTTGCTCCAATGCTCTCAATGCTCTGTATGTCAGCTTGATTTCGTATTCCTTATCCTCAATTTTTATCTTCTTGCCCTTTGCGATACACGCTGTTAAATCTAATGTTTCTTCCATTTTCAAAAACTCCTTTCATACGCAAAAAACGCACATCATAATGATGTGCTTGATTTATTTGCGTTTCTGTGTTATACTTGATTTATAAAAACTTATTTTTTCCTTTTACCGTCCTGCGTGGGACGGTTTTTTTTATTTAATTATTCTTTTGGAACTGTGTCACCTGTATTTACTGTAGGTGTTGATGTCGTTCCTTTTGCGTAGATTTTATTTATTTTTTCTACTGTTAGGAATGCATCCGCCTCTTTTTCAGTGTCAAAGACACCGTAAATTCTCCAAACACCGTCCGCACGTCTTGCCATTGATTTGAATGACATTGTGTCAGACTGTGGATTTAGTTTTTCGGTTCCGGCTGTTTCCGCTGAAAAATCACTTGTGCTGTATTTTGTTCGTAACAGCCACACTGCTAAAATTTTACCGTCGTTTAACGGTGTCATAAATCCTGTTGCAAATTCGGCAGGGTCGTCCTTTTCTGTTGATACATAAATCCCGTCCTCTGTTAATGTTTCATCTAACAACATTGCCTGTTCTGCCGGTGAAAACATTGTTCTTTGTGCCTTACCGTCATAGCCTGTACACTTTGACAATACGTCAGTGCAATCGTCACTGTCTACGTCTGTTGTTTGTGTTTTTGCAGTTAAATCAATATTCTGCACATTTAGCAAATGTTTAACTTCGTCGTATTCAACTTTAGGCTCACCGCCTGTCATTGCCGCACTTTTATCACTGATTATTTTTGCAATTCTTAATCCCTTTAAACCTGTTCTGATTTGCATAATTTTATACCTCCATTTTTAACGTTACATTTATCGGTTTGTGATATATATTTGTATCTGATTCGTACATATCGCTTTGCAGTTCTACCCTGCACATCAAAAAATCTGTTTCCAACGTTTCTTTTACTGCCTTTGATAGTTCAAACAAATTATTCTGTTTGCTCCAAATATCCAAACGTGCGATAACAGTGTTCATTATTGCGCTGTCGTCAGCATATTCGGAATCGTTATTCAGCATTTCAAACATTGTTATTCGCGGAAACAAATTTTTGTCTTTGTCCGGTGCTCTCGGATTGTTGTATATTGCGGCTATTTTTTTCGTTACCGCCGCAGATTTTTTCAATGACTGATATATCATTAACATTGTATCTTGCAACGCTATCCCTCCAATCTTGACTTGATTTCTTGCTCTAATGCCGATTTCATTTTTGGTTCAACGACAGATTTAACTGCCGCCTCTGCTTTTTTCATAAACGGTCTTGCCACCATTTTGCTTGTACCGTTTTCAACATAAAATAAATACTGTGCAATGCTCCAATCCAACTTGGCACCGTCACCGTCAAACACTCCAACTAACTTATATCGTCCGCCGTAGCCGTCACGCGTTTTACTCGCCCGAACGTGATTTCGTGCGTGAAAACTGTCTTTTTCCTTTCGGTCATATGGAACGTGCGGTTTGAATGTGCTGACTGCCAACGGTGCTACTTCGTCCAACACTTTGTCGGCCACTTCGTTCATTGATACACCTAAATTTTCAATTTTCAGTACCAATGACGAAAACCCCTCATATTCAACACCGTATTTAGCCATTGTTGACCGCCTCCGCCGTTATGATTTGTATGTCGTGCGATTCGGATGCGTCGTTTATTGCACGGATATTATAATATGTCCCACCGTATTTTATATAGTGGTCCTCTGTCAGATTTTTTTTGTATCTGATTGTAAACGTCACCGTTCTTTCGGCATTTACCGCCGCCGCAGTAAAATACTCTGAACCCCTAACGTGTTTCACATTCGCCCAAACGGTACAGACGGGGACATATTTCTGTCCCTCGTCGCGTCCTGTTTCAGGATTGATACCGTCTGTTAATTCGCAAATTTCAACACGTCTGTTTAATTGTCCGGCATTTATCATCAGCAACACCTCACAATAAATTCACGGAATGCAGTGCCAAAATCTGCGTAACTGTCGGATTTTCTTTGTCAGACTGCACTGTCATTTGTCGATTGTCGTACATATCACCGCACAACACCAACGCCGCAATCGTCAAATCCTCGTAGTTATCCATTTCTTCATCAGTTAAACCGGTGTACGATTTTATGTACTGAATGGACGCCGTATGAATAGTTGAAAATGTTTGTTCTTCGCCCTCATACTCCGCACGCAGATATTCGGCTATGTATTCATCTGTTAATTCGCTGATTTTCATATCTGCCACCTATTATGCAGCTTTCATTTTCAAACCTGCGATTTTTTGGCTTTCAACGATTTTACTGTCAAATTCAGTGTAACCGCATACACCGATTGCGTATTGTGTCGCATATTTTTCAAGTAGTACGTTGATTTCCATAGCGTTGGCTAATTTGACATACAAACCGGACATATCGCCATATACAATAGTTGTTGTGCTTGCCGCGATTTTAGGTGCATTTTCTGAAACGTATACAGGCTTACCCAACAGCTCCCAACCGAACTCTTTTGTAATATCGCGGTTTAGTAGGTAATTACCCTCGTTATCCTTTAACTTTCGGATTTGTGCCAGTGTTTCTTTGTTCATAATCCAGCACGCATTTTGTTGGAACTGCTGTGGCACTGTCATTTGAACGTCAATCAATTCATCAGCTATAATATCCTTTGCACTTGCTGATGTAACTAAATTCGTTGTTTCAAATACACCTTGATATTTATTTTTTTGACCGTTTAACAATCCCTTTTCAAGAAATTCTGCAATATTTTCAGCTACTTTATTGATTGTAAATGATACCAAATCAAAACCGCTCTGATTGATTAATGATTTAGAAATCAGTTTCAATACGCCGACAATATAGTTTTCAAGTGTTATTGTCGTGAATTTACCCGAACTTTCGGTCAATTCCTGCATATCTTCCACTAACGTAGCACCTGTATCAGTTGTATCGTCGTAAACAGGGAACGACAAATTACCGCCAACGTTGTATATTGTCGCCATACTGTAAATAGGTGATAATTCTTTCACTCTTTCGATGACACGGTCAGCGATTGTCGTTGGAATCAATGCTTTTCCGCTGTCTGCTGAAGTGCTTAGCGCCCTTGTTTCACCTCTTAGGAACTTTTCAAATTTTGCCTCATCCGCCGCACGTTGTTCCATATTCTCTTTTTTTGCTCCGCCAAATTCAGCACTTGACAAACTTCTTGCCTCATTTTGTGCTTTTAAGGTTTTATCAATTCCGTCAATTTCTTTTTTGATTTCATCAAATCTTGATGTTTCATCATCTGTCAACGCTCTTGTTTCCTTTTCTGCGTCTTTGATGATGTTTTCCATTTCCTCAACCAGATTATTACGTTGTTCAATCAAATCCGGTAATGCTCTTGTTTCAAATTTTCTTGCAGCTTTTCTTTCAAAATCTCTAAATATTTGCTTTTTACTTTTCATTGTATTGTCCGCCTTTCATCTTTAAAAACTCAACTTCGTGTTTGTAACGTGAAATTAATGCACGTTTTTCTTCTTCGTCCTCGTCGTTCTTTTCTTTCTTCTCTTGCTTTGCTGTTTCTTTAACGACTTGACTTTCGTCCTCATAACTTCGTCTTTCAAATGCTTTTTCTTGGTCTGAACGTTGTTCAATGCTTGTTGCTATGTATGCCGGTGTAACACTTAGAATTGATACTTCGGACATATCAATGTCCTTCAAATATCGGTGTTGCATACCGTCGTCAGCGTCTTTCCATTCGTCAGCACAACTATAGAAACCAAAACTCCAACCGCGTAACTCGCCTTTGTTGGCCTTTTCGATAACTTCGGGGTCTGCTACGTCACACGACGCAAACAATCCGATATTATCTTCACGCAGTTGCAATTCACCTGTTTCTGTCGAACCCAAAATTTTATCCGCTCTGTGATTAAAACGTAATTCAACGTTTGGATTTCGTCTTAACGACTTTGCGAATGTTTTCGGTTCTACACGTTCTATGAACTTGCCGTGACTTGACGAAATCGGACGGCTGTCACGTCCGGTCGCACAAACATAGCCCTCAATATGAACGCTATTCGCTCGTATTTCCACTCTTATCACCTTTAACACCCCCTTTCATTTCCTCGACATCTACTGTCTGATTTGTGTTTGGTGTATATACTTGTCCCTTTTGCGGGTAGTATAAAACGTCGTTTAATCCCAATTTGACAAAATCCAAACCTAATGGCGGTAATCCTTCCATTTCTCGGACTTCATCTATTTGAATGAAATTGTTTTTAATACCTGTTTCATATGCGGCATATCTCTTTTGCATATCGCCTTTTAACAGTGTCTTGGTATCTATCGAAAATGACAACTTGCCGTATTCACTTTGCAGTAGCAAATCTTTATTCAGTGCCGTTTCAATGGCTTTGATAATCGGCAAAATTGCCGATTTGATACCGTTGTTATAGTTTTCATCACTGCACGTCCCGTTGATTATTTCAGGGGACAGGTTGAATAACTTTGCTATTTCAATCGCGTTTGCCTCTTTGTTTTCTTTCAACTGCATTTCCACACTTGACAATGACGCCTCTGTGAATTTTAAACCGTTGTTTAGCACCATTATGTTCTCTTCGTTGTTTCTGTAAAATCGTTGCCACGTTCTTTTTAATTTGGTTAATGCCGATTCCTCTAATCGTTTTTCCGATTGTAAAAAACCTTTTTTGCCGCCGGATTTGACAAGACTGTTTTCAAATTTTAACGTGTTGTATGCCACTGACAACATCTTATTGTTTTCTTCGATTATGCCTTTGCCTGTAGCTCCATTTTCACTGCGACGTGTCAGTTTTAAAAACTCCCAATCGCAGTATTTCTGACCGTTCACCATTATGTCATAATCTTTAAATATCGGGTCTGTTCCCTCGATTACGGAAACTTTTGACGATTTCACATAGTGCAGACTTTTAACGGCGTTTCGATTTCGGTTGATGAAAATATATCCCTCACCGTCTGTCAGAACATCAGATAACCACGCCGTTTTCATCTGAAATGCGTCTAATTTATCGCCTGTTTCACTGTTTAACAGATGAACTCTGAAATCATCTTCGACATTACCGCCGCCGTTAATATCTTTCAGAACTATCGGCAACATTGCTATTGTATTGGCTATGAAATTTACACAACTTGTCACGGTCGGAATGCTCATAGCCTCGTCTTTTGAAATCGTATCGCTTTCACCTGCGATTAATTCAATGATGTTTGTACCGCTATCTTCCGCCGCACGTCTAAAAAATTTTCTTTTCCACATTTTTCTTTCACTCCCTTATGCTGTTTGTATGCCCCAATCTAATCCGGTGTCGAAAATTTCGTGTTGTTGCATTATGTACACGGCTATGATTGTAGCGACAACCATATCAACCTTGCCCGCAGAACGTTTTTTATTGACGTACTTGTTTTTGTTCGTATCTTCTGTACATTTTGCATTTTGGTAATTGATTTCGTACAATTCGTTTGCCTTGTATAAAAATTGGTGGTTTAAAATACATTCCTTTAACAGTTTTGTCGGTGCGTGCAAAGTTCGTGAGTGTTGCTCTACTTCCGTCACGTTATAGCCGGCACGCTCCCATTTTTGTGCCGACGACATTGCATTGCGTCGGTCATATCCAATATCAATGATTTTGACGCCGTACTGTTCTTCAATCTTCATTACATATTCTTCAATAACCGCGTAATCGACAACTCTGTCACCGCACGCTACGCACTGCATTTGTTTTATAAAATGCCTGTAATCCACACGTTCCGTCGCACTTTTTTCGTCTGTCCGTGCCTCGGGTATAAATGCCAGTGGCTCGCAATAAACCACTCCGTCAACATATGCCACCATTACAACGGCACAGTTATCAGTTGTTTCCGCCAAATCGACACCAATATAAACGTCTAATCCGGTCCAATCAATCTCGCCGTTCTCTAATCGACACGCCTTTACGTCTGCAACGTCAATATAGCTTTCAGTTCCTATTCCTTGATAAATTATGTTGCAGTGCTTTGTAACAAAATTTTCACGGCGGCTCGGCATTTGTATCGCACGTTCCCTGTTGTCTTTCAAATCTTTCATTATGCTTGGAATTTCTAATGCCAACGGATTGGACTGCTCCAGTATTCCGTCGTCCCTCATCCATTCATCTTCTTTGGTGTTGTCCGGTTCATACAGCAACGCAAAAACTTTGTTGTCGTTGATTACTCCGTCCAAAACGTTTTTTGCATACTGTACTTCGTCCTCGAACGGATTATCGAACGTCGGGTATTTGGTGCTGATGATACAGCCTAATTTATTCAGTATTGTCAGCTGTCCTGAACGCATTGCCTCAATCGCATACGGGTTCGGTAATGCTCCCACTTCGTCCGCCAAAAATGCGTTTGGCAGACGTCCGTCAAGTCTTGAGTTGGAATAGTTCAACGGGATATATACATTCTCATTCAGCAGACATTTAATATCATCCCTACGAATTTTGAACCTGTCCATTAATGCAGGACTTGACAATATAATCTCTCTGATTGCCGTTTTTACTTCTCTTGACAATGTTCCGTCCGGTGCGACCGAATAGAACTTTGAAAATTTCGGTTCACAAAAAAACAGCAGTATGAAAATGACGCCGATAATAATTGTCTTACCGTTCTTTCGGCATATTTCCAATAATGCTGTTTCATATTTTCGTTTATTTTTATTTTCTCTATGTACTGTACACAATACCGCGATAATCAGAAAAAACTGAAACCCCGCAAGGCTGTCATATACGGTTTGATTTTTTGCCATTCCCGACGGCATAATCATTAATTTTAATAGCTTGTCTATCAGCTTAACTTTTTTCTTTGATATACAAAACTCGTTATCTTGTTCATCTGCAATCCTCAAAAATTCTTTGCATTGCAGTTTGACGTATTTCGGTGCATTAATTTTACCGTCATAAACGTCTTGGGCGTATCTATACGCCTTGTGGTTTCTATCCATCATATTCGTTCGCCTCTTTCAGTGCATTTAACAGCGGGTCCTCTTTATTTTTGCTCGCCGCTAAATTCAAACTGCCTATCTTTGCTCGTGCCTGCGGTGACAGACACAATTCATTACAACAACGGTACAAATCTTTTGTATATTTGTCCTTACTTGCCATAAAATCTTTATTAAAAATCAATGAAAAATCATCATTTATTTTGCGTTCTATATCCTGTAATCGGTCAACTGCAATAGAAAATTGAGTTAAAATATACACGTCCAAATTACTCAAAATTCCGCTCTCGTCCAATTCTTTTTTTATCTTTCGGAAAATCTTTTTTTGATTGTTCGACAAATACGTCGGAGGTCGGAGGTTATCAGCTTTCCCGCGAATTTTCTCTTCGACTTCTTGACGTTGTTTTTCTTCCGATTTTGTGTTGTGTCGTGATTGTGTTTTTACCGATTTCGCCGGTCGTGCCATACCTCCCTCACCTCTCGTATTTTTTGAATTTCAATTTTAAAATTTCATTTTGGGAATTTTTTGCGTGCTTATACCCCCTGTTTCCTGTACAAATCCCCCAGCCGAAAAAATTCTAATGGCCGGGGGGTGTCTGTTCCTGCTCCAATGCGATTTTCTGCAATACTTTTTTCGGAATCTCGCCGCTGTCTGCCATTTTATGGTGACATTCACAAAGGCTGATTAAGTTACTGTTTTCATCTCGCAGTTCGTAATTGTCTTTCAGCGGTACAATGTGATGAACACTGATACCGTTCGTATTGTATTGACGTGCGCCGTATTTATATAATCCACGCACACATATTTGACACATATTCATATCACGTTCTTTTATCTCGTTGCGTTTGCGTTGCCACGAAATTGTATTTCTGTATCTGTCATATTCATACGTTTTTTTATTCCGGCTCTGCCTACGCTTTGCCTGTGGACATTTGTACATAACGTCGTGAATACGTCCGCAATACGGACAGCTCTTTCTCATTGTTTATCACCTCTTTCCGCCGCTTATATGTCGCCTATATCTATCTTGCCACTCATCAGCTCCGGCAACAGTGCGTCCCGAAGTTCTGCTAAATATCTGTTTTCTTCAAGATTTAGATAATATATGTGTTGTTTCCACGTGT
>OLOG01000930.1_pt1 | contig 21542 bp, 19 predicted proteins | sample 1672351 | NCBI WGS metagenome assembly OLOG01 (sample SAMEA3136674, study PRJEB25190) | human gut metagenome | biome: human gut; feature: human-associated habitat; material: faeces | place: Austria | collected 2013 | reverse complement strand
TCGTATTGTTCCTTTCTTTTGTCTCAGCTCTTCTGTATCAGATCAAATTCAACTTATCTGATCTCTTTCATCCACAGGTCTTATCTAATCTCTTTTAATTTCTGCATTCTTCTATAACCAGAGGGATTGTTTCCTCATAAATATCTTCTGATATGGATAAGTTCTGCGTATCATATGACGCTTCTATTCTAACACCAAGTTCCGGTTTATGCACTAAAATTTCTCTGACCTTTCTATCCAGTGCTGCTACCAGTTCCCAGGCAACAACATTTGTTTCTCATCTGCAAGGATCTTCATACAAAATCAGGCAGATGTTCCCCACCTGCCTGATTTCTTTTATATCATATTTTATAAATCTTTTGTATCCGCAATTGCCTGTTTAATATCTTTGTAAAGTTCAACCAGCTTCGGATCATCTGTCGCTACAGGCAGGAATGGAAGTCTTGGATCTCCCATCGGACATCCATCCAAAGTGATAATTCCTTTTACTGCACCATGCATGGAAGCAAAGGAACATAAACGATAGATCAGCGGAGTTACGATTGCCTGTACTTTGGCCGCTTTGTCCCACTCGCCTCTCCTGATGAGCTCGTCCATCTTTATATAAAGTTCCGGCATTGCACCGTATGTACCTCCGATTCCGGCATCCGCACCCATAATACGCCCTGCTACGAACTGTTCATCAGGACCATTGAATACGATGAAATCTCTGCCGCCTGCCAGCTTGAAACGAAGTACATCCTGTGCAGGATCAGAAGAACATTTAACACCTGCCACTCTCTCATTCTCCAACATTCTGTTAAACAGGTTCATAGACAGATTAAATCCTGTCAGCTGTGGGATATTATAAATAAAGAAGGGAAGATCTGCAGCCTTTGTAATCTCAGTCCAGTGCTGATAAACGCTCTCTTCACTTGGACGATAGTATACACACGGAACTGCTGAAATACCTGCTGCTCCGATTTTCTCTGCATGTTCAGCCAGGATACAGGAATGTCTGGTATCCGCACATCCTACATGTACAATGATATTCATATCCTGTCCCACTTCATTCACTACAGTTTCTGCAACAAGCTTACGCTCCTCAGTATCCAGAAGGAAACCTTCTCCTGTACTTCCACAGACATACATCTGTTTCACACCTTTATCTCTGAAGTAACGTGAAACTGCTTTTACTGCTTCCACATCTACACTTCCATCTTTTGCAAAAGGAGTATTTAAAGCTACTGTAACGTGTTTGAATTTCTCAGTATTATATTTGGACATAATTCTCTGCCTCCCTTATATATTTCCGACTGCCGCTCAGACCGCAGTCTTATATCAATCTCTTTACAGCATCTGAGTATATGAATTATTGATATTTTTACATTTGTATATTATATATTTTTGTGCATTCTGTCAATGTATTTTGAATTCTTTTTATTTATAACATTTTAGTTTGTGCGATAAACTTTCATCACCAGATAATCATAAAAATAATTCTATTATACTGTTTATCTCGAAATTCTTTTTCATTTTTCTGATGACTTCCCATTTTCCTTATGCTATACTCAAGGAAAAAGCAATATTCAAAATTAAAAGGAGCTACTTATGAAAATTCTGGTCTTTGATATTGGTGGAACTGCAATCAAGTACGGAATCTGCCAGAACGGACATCTTGAAGAAACCAGAGAATGTCCGACGGAAGCCTTTAAAGGCGGTCCACATATTCTAAATACTATCTGTAGCCTTGCTAAGCAGCATCTTCCTTTTGATGCCATCGGCATCAGCACTGCCGGACAGGTCAATCCTGAAGAGGGTTCTATCATCTATGCTAACAGTAATATCCCGGATTACACAGGAACTCAATTCCAACAAATTCTTCAAGAACTGTTCCATGTCCCTGTCTCAATAGAAAACGATGTCAACAGCGCAGCACTCGGAGAAGCCATCTTCGGTGCCGGAAAAGGAAAAGATTCTTTTCTCTGCCTTACCTACGGAACTGGTATCGGCGGAGCGATCATTGAAAACAGACATGTTTACCATGGTTCTTCTTTCTCAGCAGGAGAATTTGGTGCCATCATTACCCACGCAGAAGAAAAACTCGCCGGCACAGACCCATTTGACGGATGTTATGAACGTTACGCTTCCGCTACTGCTCTGGTAAAAATGGTTTCCGCTGTAGACCCGTCTCTTACCAACGGCCGTCAGATTTTTACTAATTTAGAACACCCAGAAATCAAAGAAATTGTAAGCAAATGGATTGATGAGATCGTACTTGGTCTTGCAACCCTGATTCATATTTTTAATCCTTCCAGCATAGTTCTCGGCGGTGGTATTATGGTTCAGCCTTACATTCTGGAACAAATTCAAGCACGAGTCCCACAGATGGTTATGTCCAGCTTTGCACATGTACAGATTTCAAGCGCAAAACTTGGAAATTCTGCCGGACTTCTGGGGGCTTATTATCTCGCTTCTCAGAAACTGTAGAAAAGGCCGTCTGTATATGATTTCTCCATTGCGGAGAATTTAATATGAGTAGAATAAACTAAAAATATCCTGACAGATATGAAACTTAAATGTCTCTTATTTGCCAGGATATTAATATACCTTTTTTATTTACATTCCTTCGTTTTCCATATCTGCGCCTTCCCAGAGGCGATGACCTTTATATTCCATCTCTCCACGGACAGCCCAGATTTTCAGATTTTTAAATTTAAATCGGATGCATCCACTTTTGTCTGGAAGTTTTTCCCCTTTCCATGAAATACGAATCCATCGACCGGATTTTTCTGCCACAGCCTCTTCCATTCTCAATCCTTCATAAGCATTTTCTGTCCAGACCGGATGAACAGAAGCTGCAAGCTCCCAGTCTTTTTCTGTATCAACTACATCTGCCAACACTTCTACATAATCTCCGCTTAAAGTCAACGTAGTTGTAGTCAGAATGCTTTCAATGCCTTCTTTTCTTCCTGTCCAACAGGCAAATTTATCCACTTCCCAGTATGCTCTTCCCAGTGAAGATTCCCGGAAATTTGTATGCTGTCCATTTCCACCCATATAGTAGACCCATACTTTCTGTCCATCTGTCACAGGTGATGACGCATAGATACAGGAATTATCAAATTCTCCATCCGGATAGTGTCCGGTGCCTCTTGGAATTACCGGCTGATCCATTGCTTCAAAATCAAATTTCTTACCATCCGCAGACCAGGTCAGTTCGCAATCCACACAGTCAAAGTTTTCTTTTGTTCTGTCCCCTTCGTGAATTATAGATGCCAGACCCATATACAGATCCTGTGCTTTAAATACGGGCATAGAATAAATCTGGTTTTCATATCCTCTTCCACGAAGCATTTCTATAGGTTCACTCCAGTGGATAAAATCCTGGCTATGACTAATGGTCGTCACACGGATTCCGTCTTTCCATATACGGGAAATTAACATATAACATTGTTCTTCTTCATTCCAGAATGGAAAATTATGGCTGTCTGCCTGTGGATTATATTCCGGCCAGGGAATCAATTCTCCCCAGTGAATTCCATCCTTAGAAAAACCAACCGCCATATGCGCTCCATGTCCCGGAACATCAACTTTAGTCACCATTTTAAATCTACGTCCGGCATCCTTATCCTGCTCATCAAGCATAACCCCTGTTCCATGCGCATATCGGAACAAAAGATTATTTTTTTTGCTTCCACGCCAGTCTACAAGACCAAGCGAAGGTTTTTCCCAGTGGATTCCATCCTTACTGCGGGCATATGCCAGAGAAATCACTCGATCCATTCTTGGTCTGTAATTTCTCTGTGTACGCTCCTGCAAAGTAGTACCTTCTGTATCTTTATCTTCTATAAATAATGTATAATAGCAGTGAAAAATCTGTTCTCTGCTATCATAAATCACATTGGGATATCCATTATCAATCCTGATTTCCCAGGGCATGTCCTGAATGAATAGAGGATTATTTTTTGTATCTTTTGTCGGAACTGCTACTTTCAGTTCCACATTTTCTATTGCCTGGGGATTCAAAAGCCTCCTGTCAACACTCAGAAATGTCTTCATAAATCAGTCCATCCTTTTTTATAATTTGGGGTAGCTATGAAAATATTAAACAGTTACAATTCTTCATTAGCAGTATTTTTTAATCGCTTCGTCAATCATTCCGACACATTTTTTAATCTGTTCCATATCTTCTGGGATGATTTCCGGTAATGGTTTTCTTACACCGCCAATGTTCAGGTTTTCACGGATACGAAGGATTTCTTTCATAACCGCATATAAATTTCCATGGCATTCGCACATCGCATAAATAATCGCATCTGCTGCATACTGGATTTCTCTGGCTTCTTTTACTTTTCCGGTATCTGTCAGCTCTTTGATCTTTAAATAAAGTTCCGGCATTACTGCATAAGTACCTCCGATACCTCCATCAGCTCCCATAGCAAGTCCTGATACCAACTGCTCATCCGGACCGTTAAATACAACGAAGCCTTCTCCGCCTTCCATTTTAAACATCTGGATATCCTGTACAGGCATTGAACTGTTTTTCACTGCTGCTACTCTCGGATTCTTTCTCATTTCGCGGAAGAGAGGCATAGTCAGGGCTACTCCTGCAAGCTGAGGAATATTATAAATTACAAAGTCTGTATTCGGTGCCGCACTGGAAATATCATTCCAGTATTCTGCAATCGCATACTCTGGCAGATGGAAATAAATCGGAGGAATTGCAGCAATTGCGTCAACGCCTAATGACTCTGCATGTGCTGCCAGTTCTTTACTGTCAGCAGTATTGTTGCATGCCACATGTGCGATCACTGTCAGTTTTCCTTCTGCTGCCTTCATTACATGTTCCAGAACTAGCTTTCTGTCTGCAACGCTCTGATAAATACACTCTCCTGAAGAACCACCTACATAAACACCTTTCACGCCTTTTGCAATCAGATGTCTGATAAGAGCTTCTACTCTCTCCGGGCTGATTTCTCCATTGTCATCATAGCATGCATAAAAAGCCGGAATAATTCCCTGATATTTTGTAATGTCCTTCATCTTCTTAGTCCTCCTATTCTTTCCTATATCCCTTTTCTATTTACTCTGTAACCAGTACTTTTCCAACTGCTTTTCTTACCTGTGTAACTTGATCTTTCATAATTTTCACTTTATGAGCATCTTCAGGAAATACGATCAACACTTTTCCAGGTGTCAAATCCATGTAATGTTCAACCGGACCATGGCATTCAATGGAATCCGTTTCTTCATCTTTTGCTGTCACTGTCATCAGAGACATATCACTAACACCCATCTTTTCTTCTCCGGAAATCACCATATGGATATCGGCATATTTCTCATGAGCTTCAAAGAATGTTTTTTCTTCCGGTAATGTTTCGTATTCAAAACAATTGATAAATGCAAAATCACCATCAACTTCATTGCATCCCTTTTTCAGATCATTCAGAGAATGTTCTTTAATATAATGAATCGCTGTATCCAGATGTTTTCTCATTCCAAGATAACGTTCAAGATTATTCAAATCTGTATAAATCATGCATTTACCTCACTTCCATCATATAAATGACACGCAGTCATGTGTCCGTCTGCTCCATGATAACGAAGAGCAGGATCTTCTTTTTTGCAGATATCCATGCAGTAAGGACACCTATTGTGAAATGCACAACCACTTGGTTTGTGAATTGGGCTAGGTACTTCTCCTTCCAGTACCTGACGTTTCTTTTTGTAATGTATATCTGCTACAGGAATTGCGGAAATCAGAGCCTTTGTATAAGGATGTAATGGCTCATCATATAAAGCTTTGGAATCTGCTACTTCCACAATTTTTCCAAGATACATAACCATGATACGATCCGACATATACTGAACAACAGAAAGATCATGAGCAATAAACAGATAGGTAAGATTCATCTCTTTCTGAATTTCTTTCATCAAGTTCAGTACCTGTGCCTGAATCGAGACATCTAGTGCAGATACCGGTTCATCACAAATAAGAACTTCCGGTGTTACTTCCAGTGCTCTTGCAATACACAGACGCTGACGCTGTCCTCCAGAAAATTCATGTGGAAAACGCATCAGATAATCCGGCTGAATATTAACCATTTTCAATACACGATTCATAATTTTTTCCCGTTCTTCCACAGAACTCACCCCATGCGTTTTTAAGGGTTCTTCAAAAGAAGTATAAATCTTTTTCTGCGGATTCAATGCAGAGTATGGATCTTGGAAAACCATCTGTACTTTTTTTCTGAACTCAAACATTTCATTCTTAGTAAATTTTGTAACATCTTTATACTCACCGTTATAATTATATAAAACCTCTCCATCTGTAGGTTTCTCAAGCATCATAACAGTCTTTCCAAAGGTTGATTTTCCACAGCCAGATTCTCCTACTATTCCAAGTGTTTCTCCTTTATATACCTCAATGCTGACATCATCCACAGCCTTTACATTCCCTACTACTTTTTTCATAAACCCCTTTTTAATAGGAAACCAGGTTTTCAGCTTTTTGATTTTAAAAATTACCTCCTTCTTTTCCGTTTCCATTTTATTTCACCTCCGGATAAGAATCATATTTCAGACAACGAACTTTATGCCCGATACTGACTTCAAACGTTGGAATTTTTCCTCTACGACATTTTTCCATACATTCAGAACAACGATCAGCAAATTCGCATCCCTCTTTCAAGTCAACTGGGTTTGGCGTAACTCCAGGAATCGTCTCCAACTTCTGATTATCACCCAAACCAAGCACCGGCACACTGCGTAAAAGAGCTTTTGTATAAGGGTGACTGGTATGATCAAAAATATCTTCAAGACTTCCAAATTCTACCACACGTCCCATATACATAACGCAGACTTCATCTGCCATTTCTGCTACAAGACCCATATTATGTGTAATCAGAATAATAGATTTTCCTTCGTTTACCTGGAGAGATTTAAGAAGCTCCATAATCTGAGCCTGAATAGTTACATCCAGTGCCGTAGTCGGTTCATCGCAAATAATTAGTTCTGGATTGCAAATCATAGCAATCGCAATTACCACTCGCTGTTTCATACCGCCAGAAAATTGATGCGGATAGCAGTCAATACGTTCTTCTGGATCTGGAATTCCCAATTTGCGGAACATTTCCAAAACTTTTTCCCTTGCTTCTGCTTTTTTCATTCCTTTATTATGCTGTAAAAGCCCCTCTGCTACCTGATCTCCTACTTTATAGACAGGATTCAGACTTGACATCGGGTCCTGAAAGACCATGGCTAAATCCGGTCCCCTCAATGAACGCATTTCTGATCCATTTGGTTTGGTAATACTTTCAAGATGATACTCTGTCACCTTTCCATCATGCAGTGCATTATACTGAATGTTATCTGCTTTCACAATCGCATTTTTCCCTAAAAAGCGCATGATAGAATTCATGGTCACACTTTTTCCACAGCCAGATTCTCCTACAACAGCAAGTGCTTTTCCTCTTTTTACCTGAAAGGAAACATTTTTTACAATTTTAATTTCTTTTTTATCAGATATAAACGTTGTGTTAAGGTTTTCAACATTTAATATGATTTTCTGGTTATCCATGAAATTCCTCCCTTACTGCTGTTTTGCATCCATGACATCTCGGATACCATCTCCCAGAAAATTGATAGCAAGTACAAATAACGTAATTGCTAATCCCGGAAATATCCATATCCACCACTGATTTGTCACTACAGATACGCTTTTAGCAGCATTTAGAATATTTCCCCATGTAGGTGTCTGGTCAGAGATTCCAAGTCCAATGAAACTTAATGTAGCTTCCTGAAGAATATATACTGCCACATTAGTTGTAGTAGATACAATGATCGGAGTCATTACATTTGGAAGAATCTGCTTAAACATAATATTAATCCTTCCCATCCCAAAAGCCTCGCAAACTTTGACATAGGTTTCCGACTTGATACTCATAAACTCGTTTCTTACCATACGGAAAGTGGTCATCCAACCCGTAAAAGTAAAAATCATAATGATATTTGCCATTCCCCTTGTGCCAGAAATAGCCACCAGCATCATCACAAGTACCAGTTGGGGAAAAGTTTGAAACAGTTCAGATACCCTAACCAAAAATTTATCTGCTCGACCTCCAAAATATCCAGCAACTGCCCCTAGTACTGCTCCAATAATACCAGACATTATTGATGAAAATACGCCAATAAAAATAGAGTAGCATCCCCCAAACAACACTCTGGCAAATAAGTCTCTTCCAATAGTATCTGTGCCTAAAATATGCCCATTCGTACCAGGCTCTACTTTCATATTTCGCAAATCTGGCGTAGAATAATCCAATTTCAATACCATGCTCATAATACTAGCAACAGTCATGGCTACTACAATAACCAGTCCCAGAACCGCCAGCTTGTTTCTCATAAATTTACGAATGTTTTTCTTCATTAGAGAAGAGGCCGCACTTTTATTCTGTTTTTTAATACTTACTGTCTTTGTATTTTCCATATAACCCCTCTTCCCTTTATTCACTTAATCGTACACGCGGATCTAGCAACGCGTTTAAGACATCCACCATAAAAGAACAAATCAACATTACTGCTGCAATGATCAATGTAATAACCATAACAGTTGGATAATCATTAGATACAATGGCATTAGTCATTGTCAATCCAATTCCAGGATAAGAAAATACTGACTCAATAACCACTGATCCACCTATCAACACTGGAATTCTAAACATAACAATAATCAATACCGGTTTCATGGCATTCCGAAAGCCATGTTTCATATAAACCTTCCACTCTGGAATTCCCTTTGATCTGGCTGTACGGATGTAATCACTATTCATCACATCCAACATAGTATTTCGAGCGTATCGCATCAACACCGCTACCATACCGATGGTAAGCGTCAGTACTGGTAAAAATAAGTGAATAAACGCATCATATATTTTATTAGTTGCATCTGGACTGACTCGGTTTGCGGAAGGGAACCAACCTAACTTGATAGAAAAAATCTGTATCAAAATAATTCCAACTAAAAACTGTGGCACTGCCTGACCGAGAACTGCAAAGACTCTTCCCACATAATCCACCACTCCATTTTGTCTTGCTGCACTGAAAATTCCAATGGCCACACCAATAATTGTACTGAAAACCAACGCATATCCAGATAATTCCAGTGTATATGGCAATCGCACTGCTACAATTGAAGCTATACTCTGTCCACCAAAAGAATAGCCCAAATCACCAGTGACAATTTGTTTTAGCCAATTGAAATACTGAACGATCAGAGGATCATTTAACCCTAAATTTTCCCGAAGCTGTTCCACAATTTCCGGAGACTGCGCCTGCACTTCCATACTTACCATATAGGTAATAGGATCAATACCCGTGGCACGTAATCCCAGAAAAACGATTAAGCTAATCACTAGGAGCATCGGAATCATCTGTAGTAATTTTTTTAAAATATATTTAATCATAAGTTTTGCTCCAATCCTGCAAACTATATCGAAAGAAGGGAACCGCAATATTCTGCAGATTCCCCTCTCCAGTTATCCATTTGCCCTAACTTCTCTTTATCTTTTTTATTATTTTACATTCCAGTCTACATAATCAATATCACAAGTGTAAAGTGGATTACAAAACTCCACACCATCAGGAAGCTCTACACTGTCACTAAGATATACATAATTACCTACTGTAAAAAGAGGAACCTTATAAAGATTTTCCTGTTCTAAAGTTTGAAGCGTATCAAGTGCCGCATCTCTATCTTCCTGAGTATTTGCTGCACTCAATGCAGAAACAGCCTCATCAAATTGTGTATCTCCGCCGAAAATATTGGCAAAGGTTGCACTATTGCTCATATACTCTGCATACCACTCATTCATAGAAAAACTGCTTAAACCTTTAAAGCCTATATCATAATCCCTAGTTGTAAACAAGTCTGTAGTCCCATCATTTGATAAAGTTGCTTCAACAGTAAGTCCTGCCTGCTCAAGATAATAAACTACAGTATTAATCAAATCAACACTGGTCTGATCATTATTATAATAACAGATTTTCAAAGGACGGCTCATGTCATATCCAGAAGCCTCCAAATCTGCCTTTCCTTTCTCCGCATCAAAGACATATTCATATCCGTTATATGCTTCATCACTATTTGGCACACCACTGTTAATAACTGTAGCGTTTGGATAAAGTGTTGCCAAAGTAGCACGGTCAATACACTCAATAAGTGCCTTTCTAACATCTACAGACTGCATTGCTTCATTTTCTTTACCATCAATTCCCTTCATATTAAAAATAAAATATTTATAAAATAATACATCCACTGGAATTGAAGTGTAATTATCCAACTGCGACATTCCATCTACCAAATCAGAAGCATTTCCATAAAGGAAATCTGCAGATCCAGACTGTGCAGCTGTCAAGAAATCCGATACAAAAGAAACTGTTACATTTTGTATCTTCGGTGCAGTTCCCTCATAATAAGTATTCGGAACTAATGTAAAATAATTCCCTGCATTAAATTCACCTACCGTATAATATCCAGAAGTCACAGGAGCAGTCCAATAAGAGCAGGAATCTATAGATTCTCCATCTTCTTTTTCAAGACAATGTTTTGGTAAAATAGAAAATTGAGCCAAAATATCTTTCATCTGTGCATACGGTGTACCAAGTTTCATTGTAATTACGTTTCCATCTGCGGTAAGATCTGTAATATTACCAAAAGCAGCGGAATAAATACTATTTTTTCTGGCTGCTTCCTGAACCATGTTTATAGACCAGATTACATCATCCACAGTAATATCTTCACCATCAGACCATTTCACTCCATCTTTCATAGTAATGGTATATGTTAATCCATCATCACTTACTTCTACACTTTCTGCCAAATCCGGACTTGTTTCCTGTAAAGAGCTGTCAGCAATCAAAAGATTTCTGAACATCAGGGATGTAGCCAGATTATGATTCATCCATGGTGTCGGCACACGGTCATCAGTTGTAGATCCATCATTTGTAGAAAGCACTAATTTTAATGTACCGCTCTCTGTCGCATCTGCCGCATATACTGACATTGCAGTCCCCATTGTTGCAATTGCCATTGATAATGCAAGAGTTGCAGCTAAAAATTTTTTCTTCATAAAAAAACCTCCTTTTATATACACATTATTAGTTTTTACTGTTTTTTATTGTGTTTTACTTTGCTCTATCTATTTGGAATAATTATTTCTTCATATACCCCACGAAGTTCTTTTCTTCCTTCTTCTGTCATTGGAGTAAAAGGTTTGCGTACCCCATGAAAAGCAAAACCATCCATTTCCAATATTTCTTTTACTGATGCAAAAACCCCATATTTACAGATTGTTTTAATTACTTTATTCATTTTTGCCTGATATAGATGCATTTCTTTCAAATTCCCAGCTTCAAAAGCATCATATACCTTATGTGCCAGTTTCGGCATGCAATTATAGGTACTACCAATTCCACCATCTGCGCCCATAACCAATCCGGCTGACAGCATTTCATCAAATCCATTCCATACTACTAATTCCGGGTGAAGAGTCTTAATCTGTTCCAACAAAAACATATCTGAACTTGTGAATTTTACTCCCAGCAAATTTTTATTGTGATTCAATTTTTCCAAAACCTCTGCTGTAAGAGAAAATCCGGAAAAATTCGGAAAATTATATACAAACATAGGAAGTTCTGTAGAACTCATAATATCCTGATAATACTGCACAATCTCTGCTTCACTAAACTTATAATAAAATGGACTAATTGCAGAAACTGCATCTGCTCCACACTTTTCTGCATTTTTAGCAAAACTTATTGCGTGTTCTGTAGAAATAGCTCCTACATGACAAATCACCTTTGCTCGCCCAGAATTTGCTTCTACCACTGCTCTAATCGTACTATTTCTTTCTTCCTCTGACAAAAGAAACGCTTCTGCAGTGCTTCCATTTACATAGAAGCCTTCCAAACCTTGACAGATCAAATAATCCACCAACTTCTGTAATTCCCTATAGTCCACTTTTCCTTCAGATGTATAGGGTGTTACCAATGCGGCATAAATGCCATGATACTCTGATTTCATTTATATTCCTCCCTAAAATTTATTTTTTTCCTTTTCCAAGACAACTTTCCCTCTCCACAATACTGGGTTGATACAGGTACTCATTAAAATTAGAATTTAGCTTTTCTCCTCGGATCAGTTTTACCAATATTTCTGCTGCCTTTTCCCCAATTTCCATACTTTTAAAGGAAATCGTGGTAATGGGTGGATGATTGACAGATGCATAAATATTATTATCATAGCCAATGATACCCACTTCTTCCGAAACCTTTCGCCCCATATCCTGCACAGCACGACAGACATTTACAGCTACCTTATCATTAAAGCAAAATACAGCATCAGGTTTTTTTTCCTGCGAAAGAAGCTGTTTCATATTTTCATATACTCCATTTTTTCTTTCTTCATAAGGGATAATAATCATACTCCTATCTATTTCATAGCCGTTCTCCATCAAAGCACTTATATAGCCCTGACAACGTTCTATACTTACACTGTATATAGTCTGTGCAATATAGGCTATGGAACAATATCCTTTGGAAATCAAATGCTTAGTGGCAATGTAACCTCCATAAAAATCATTGGAGCGTACTGTAGGCGCATGTATTCCCTCCACTGAACGATTGCATAATACAAATGGAATATTGGACTTGAGTAATGTTCCATATAAAATATTGCTAATCTCCACATTATAGGAAATGATGGGTACAATAATAAACCCGCTCACTCCCGCTAAAAGAAGCCTCTTTATGTAACATTTCTGTTTTTCTGGATCGTTATCAGAATTACATAGAATAATGTTTGCACCTCTATGGCAAGCTATATTTTCAATTCCACGTGCAAGTAATGAATAAATTTCCTCACTGATACTCGGAACAATTACTCCCCAATTTTCTACTTTATCCACCTTTCCCTTTAGAATACCAATAACATAAGTACCACTCCCGGTTTTAGAATAAACCACTCCCTCTTTCTCTAACTCCTGCATAGCACGATCAAGTGTTGTTCTCGTGGTTTCTAATTTATCGCATAGGTGAGGTCTGGAAGGAAGCGGTTGTCCTGGTTTCATTTCTGCTATCATCTTTATTAATTCGTCTTTAATTTCTAAATATCTTCTCATATCTTCATCATATTTTTGTGTATTTTATATATAATTCAATTATTATTATGTTTTTTTTGTATATATTGTCTATTCTTTTTCATTTCGTTTTTTCATTTTAAAAGCACGTGCACTTTATTTTGACACTTTTCTCCATTCATGCTAATATATCTTTAACTATTCAATACAGGAAATCAGGAGATTAAGATGATAACTCAAAGCCAAATTGCAAAAATGGCCGGTGTATCACGCGCCACTGTCGAGCGCGTGATCAATAATCGCGGAGATGTCAGTGAAGACACCAGAAAACTCGTTTTGGAAATTATAAAAAAGACAGATTATCGTCCAAACCGTGCAGGCAAAACTCTTGCCATACAGCAGAAAAATTTAAAGATAGGATGTATTATTATCCATGCCGATAATCCTTTCTATCAGGAGTTAAACAAGGGAATTATTGATAAAGCCGCTGAATTCAAAAGCTATGGTATTCAGGTCATAATTGAACAAGTTGAATTTGACGTGCAGAAACAATTAGAAAAAATTGACGAACTAATCAGTCAGCAAATTAATGCTCTGGTCATTCAGCCTATCGCAGAACCTGCTCTGGCCCACAAATTAAACGAAATTGAAAGATTGAATATTCCGATCGTAACAGTAAATACAGATTTACCAGACTTTACCTCTTCCTTTTGCTATGTTGGAAATGATTTTTATCTTTGCGGGAAAACTGCTGCAAATTTTTTGAATATTGCAACACAGGGACATTGCAATATTGGTGTAATAACTGGTTTTTCCAAAGCCAAATCTCATGCCGACCGCATTGAAGGTTTTCGTGACTATATTCAAAACTTTTCCGGCATGAACATTGTAGCTGTAGCAGAAAACAGAGATGATGAAATGGAATCCTACTACATTACCAAAACCATGCTACTTGAGCACCCCGAAATCGATTCCGTATTCCTTGTTGCAGGCGGCGTACATGGTGCAGGCACTGCTATTAAAAAAACATCTCAGGAAACCCATCGTTCTTTTAAAGTGATATCTTTTGATGACGTTCCCACAACACGAGATCTTGTCCGTGACGGAACCATACTTGCCACTATATGCCAGCAACCCGTACGACAGGGGCGACTCGCCATGTCAGTTTTATTCGACTATCTTATTGATGGCATTGTTCCGGAAAATAAAAAAATATTTACAGATATTCAGATTAAACTGCGAGCCAACATTGATACCTAAATAATCCGAAAATTATTGCATTGCAATCGCAAATAACAGTTCCACTGCAATTGTAAGAATCTCATCCGGGAACTCATACTCTGCTGTATGCAGCTGTGGATACTCTTCTCCATCTCCCATTCCGAAAAAGGCGCCCTTGCATTCTCTCAGATAATATCCGAAATCTTCAGACCAGCGCATGGGCTCCGGAAGTTCCATTGTCTGAAGCCCCAGTTTCTGCGCTGCCCCTCTTACCTTTTCCACCTCTTTAGCGTGATTCTCTGTAGCAGGAAAACGCTCAATCTCTTCCATCTCAAGAGTGAATCCACCTTTCCTCGCCATGCCCTCTGCCATCTTACGTATCTCTTTCAGGTAACTCTCAAATTCTGCTTCCTTTTCTGCCCGAACCGTAAAGCGCACTTCTCCTTCTGACGCAGACATGCCGTAACTGTTACTGCCAATCTCCACGCCAATTACTGTCATGCGGACGATTTTTCCCTGCCTCTGGAATTCTCTGGTAATATTTTCCACCTCCAAAATCAGACGTGCCAGTGTCTCAGATGGATTCCTTCCATTTTCCGGATAGGCTGCATGAGTTGGGCTTCCTGTCATATGAATACGAAGCCCTGTAGATGCACAGGCAAAGGTACCCTTCCGAAGCAGAATCGCACCTTTTGCATATCCAGGAATGTTGTGCAGGCCATAAACTTCTGCAATTCCTTTTTCTTTGATCAAAGTACTGCAAATGGCTCCACCTTCACCAGTTTCTTCTCCCGGCTGGAAAATCAGATATACATCCCGGTTCGTAGTTTTTCCAGTTAGCTTTTTCCCTGTCATGGCCAGAATTGTACTATGCCCGTCATGTCCGCAAAAATGTCCAACTGTTTTTCCATCCAGACTGACCGCATCCATATCTGCCCGAAAAGCAATCGCTCCCTGTGCAGTCTTATTCACTCCCTTCTTACAGGCATAGAACCAACTGCCGCAGTCCACAATCTTCAAGTCTGTCTCTGCTTGCAAGAACTCTATCAGTGTCTTTTTTGTCTTCTTTTCCTGCATGGAAGGTTCCGGTATGTTATGTAACTGTTGTCTTAAATTTTTCATGGCCGACTCCTTTCCCCATTCTCATTTGTACACTGTTCCCATTATATCACAAAAGAAGCTGCTGCATCTTAGATGTTCTCCATCTACTTTGCAACAGCTCCAATACTTTATCTCGCCGGTATGATCTCTATCCGAAGTTATCTGGATCATTGTGGATTTACAAGATTGCAGATCACCTTCAGATTTTTTCCCGCTGAAAGAATCTCCTCCGGAACTCAGCTTGCTACTAATAATGTAGACATAAGCACTCCTCTATTTCTTACAAATCTCTCAGATGCGAATTATATATCCTTTTCAACAAATACACAGATGCTGCCAGAGATGCCAGTTCTGACACCGGGAATGACCACCATACGGCATGCAGACCGAACATATGGGCGAAAATATAGGCTACCGGAAGCAATACCAGAAGCTGACGGCACACGGATGTAATCAGGCTGTACATGCCATTCCCCAATGCCTGGAATACGGAACCGATGACAATACAAAAGCCAGCCAGCAGGAAGCTGAGACTGATGATTCGCAGGGCTGTAACTCCGATGTTGATCATATCTTCCGATGCATTGAACATTCGAAGCAGTGTTGCCGGCATAGTCTGGAATACAATAGCTCCCAGCACCAGAATCGTTACAGCTGCACCACATCCCAGTTTTACGGTTCGCATGATTCTTGCTTTGTTTCTTGCTCCGTAATTATAAGCAATAATCGGAACCAGACTGTTATTCAGTCCGAATACCGGCATGAAGAAAAAGCTCTGGAGCTTGAAATATACCCCAAATACAGCCGCCGCTGTAGAAGAAAATCCCAGGAGAATTTTATTCATACCATAAGTCATAACCGATCCAATGGACATCATCAGAATCGACGGCACTCCAACTACATAGATCTCTTTTACAGTTTCGCCATCAAAACGCATCCGTTTAAAGGAAAACTGGATTTCTTTGTTTTTCTTCAGATTACAGTAAATGCCGATGCACATACCGCAGAACTGTCCGATAACCGTGGCAATGGCAGCACCTGCCACACCCATTTTCGGAATAAAACCAATACCAAAGATAAATACCGGATCCAGAATAATATTCACAATTGCACCGGTTCCCTGGGAAATCATGTTATAGAGAGTCATACCTGTGGACTGCAGCAAACGTTCCATACAAATCTGCATAAACAGACCAAAAGAACAGACGCAAACTACCGTCATATACTGCACACCATATTCCAGAATCTCCGGATCTGTGGTCTGTGTGGCAAAAAATGCACGTGATCCCACCAGTCCAATGACTGCAAATACCAGATAACTGCAAATTGCAAGAAGCACACCGTTATTAGCTGCTTTATGTACTTTGTCCATCTCTTTTTCACCCAGACTCTTGGACAAAAGTGCATTTACGCCAACTCCCGTACCGGAAGCAACGGAAATCATCAGGTTCTGAATCGGAAATGCCAGTGATACGGCTGTCAGTGCATTTTCATTAATCTGTGCCACAAAAACGCTGTCTACAATATTATACAGCGCCTGTACCAGCATAGATAATATCAGTGGCAGCGACATCGTAAACAACAGTTTCGGAATGGGCATGATACCCATTTTATTCTCTCTTACATTTTCACTCATAAAAACTCCTTCTTACCTCTTTCGTTGTTACTGTTCACTCCATGACCAGCAACATGCCTCACAGTGCACTCATTTCTCCGCATCAGAGTGCTTTTGGCAGATTCCACTCATAATGCTTGGCAAGTACACGGATCACTACTACTACGATGATCGATAAGATCATAGCCCCACCGGAATGCAGCCAGTCATATAGCAGAATATAACTGATTGCCCCTGCAATAGATGCACAGGCATATACATGTTTCCGCAGAATACCCGGTGTCTCATTTGCCATCATGTCGCGCAGCAGACCACCGCCCACACCGGTAATTACCCCAAGAAAAATCTTCAGGAACAGCATATGGTTCATATCATTATTCATAACAGAATTTACTCCTACAACGGTAAAAACCCCCAACCCGATGGCATCCATCAGGTTAAAGAGGGTTTCATATAATGCTGATTCCAGGAATTTTGGGGAAGCATGATTGATTTTGATCACAAGGAAAAGAATCAGGATAGATATCATAGATACCATGACGTAAATCGGCTTGACAAACATCATTGGCGGATGAACCCCGATGATAAGATCACGGATCATACCGCCTCCAACTGCGGTTGTAATACCCAGTACCAAAATGCCAAGGAAATCCAGACGTTTCTGAATGGCAACCATGGCACCTGACAAGGCAAACGCAACCGTCCCAATCATTTCCAGAACAAAAGTCAGGTCGATCGTTCCAGACATAATATATCCCCCAGTTACTTATTTTGTACCGAAAATACGGTCTCCGGCATCACCAAGTCCCGGGCAGATATATGCATTTTCATTCAGTTCACGGTCAATATGTCCAACATAAATCTGAATATCCGGATGTGCCTCCTGAAGCTTTTTCAGACCTTCCGGAGCTGCAATAATTGCCATGAATTTGATCTTCTTTCCACCGTGCTGTTTAATAAAATCCACTGCTGCGATGGCAGAACCGCCGGTAGCCAGCATCGGATCCGTTACTACGATCAGACGTTCAGAAATCGGATTCGGCAGCTTGCAGTAGTATTCGTGCGGAATATGTGTTACCTCATCACGGTACAGACCGATATGTCCGATCTTTGCCGTTGGTACCAGTGCCTGCACACCGCTTACCATACCGAGTCCTGCTCTCAGGATCGGAACAATGGCCAGTTTCTTTCCTGCGATTACAGGGGACTTGCATGTCTCAATCGGTGTTTCAATCTCAACCTCTTCCAGTGGAAGATCCTTTAATGCTTCATAACCCATCAGCATGGCAATCTCTTCTACCAGAGAGCTGAATTCTGCTGTTCCCGTATTCTTGTCACGCAGTCTGGTGATTTTGTGCTGAATCAGTGGATGTGTTATTTCAATTACGTTACTCATAGTTTTCCTCCAAATGTATTATTAATTTACAGTATCTTTATTTCTTTTCTTTCAGATCTGAATTCTGAGGATTGATGCCAAGTCCTCTGCTGATATCTCCAGTTGCATTCTTACCGAATTCATAATCATTTCCCGGAAGAATAGCATTTAAGAGAATACCTGCGATTGCTGCAATGGCAAGGCTGGTCAGTGTAACATCGGTACCAAGTACGTGGAATGTCAGCCCATCTGAGAATCCAAGGCCGCATACCAGAATCACTGCTGCAATGATCAGATTTCTGGACTTGGTAAAATCCACCTTGTTCTCTACGATGTTACGTACACCGATAGCAGAAATCATACCGTATAAGATAAAGCTGACTCCACCGACAATCGCAGATGGCATGGAACCGATGATCTCTGCCATCTTCGGGATCATACTCAGAATCACTGCATAAATTGCTGCCAGACGGATCACCTTTGGATCATATACACGGCTCAGTTCCAGAACACCGGTATTCTCTCCATAAGTCGTATTTGCCGGTCCTCCGATCAGTGCCGACAGAGAAGTGGCCAGTCCGTCACCGATCAGTGTACGGTGAAGTCCCGGATCTTCTATAAAGTTTTCTCCTACTGTTGCTGAGATCGCACTGATATCTCCGATATGCTCCATCATAGATGCCAGAGCAATCGGTGCCATAATCAGAATCGGTGTCAGATGGAACTTACAGATCTGGAAAGGCGGTAATCCAACCAATCCGGCAGAAGCTGCTTGGGAAAAGTCCAGTATCGCACTTCCGTCTGCATTCGTAACACCCATTGCATTCAAGATCAGCGCCATGCCGTAAGAGATCATGACCCCCATCAGGATCGGGATAATCTTAAACATGCCCTTTCCCCAGATGTTAAAAATAATGACCACTGCAAGTGCTGTAAATGCCAGAAGCCAGTTTGAAGAAGCATTGCTGATTGCTGACGGTGCGAGACTCAGTCCGATACAGATAATAATCGGTCCGGTCACAATCGGTGGCAGGAAGTACATGACTCTCTTTACACCTACCAGCTTTACAATCAGTGCCAGTACCAGATATAGCAGTCCGGCCACCACAATTCCGCCACATGCATAAGGCAGCTTTTCACCCATAGTCATATCCGCAAAAATTCCGGTATTTAACTGGGACACCGTGTAAAATCCCCCAAGAAAGGCAAACGATGATCCAAGAAATGCCGGAACTTTCAACATCGTACAAAAATGGAAAAATAAGGTACCCAAACCTGCGCAGAACAGGGTAACCTGTATAGAGAGTCCTTCGCCCTCAAAATAATTGTTTACCAGAATCGGCACCAGAATCGTCGCACCAAACATGGCAAACATGTGCTGAAGTCCAAGAAGCAGCGTCTTAGGAAGCCCCAGCTTCGAGACATCACGTATTGCATCATTCCGCTCGTTCATTTTAATCTCCTCTTTACTTATATAATTTTTCTCCTACCTATTATAGTAGTTTACTGCACTTTGGTCAATTAGCAGTGTTTGCTGTAATTGCATTCCCATTTTTGTATTGAATCCCAACTGCCATGGCATACTGAGCCTCATGCCGCTTTTGTACCAGTTCTTTTTCATAACGGATCACTCCATGATTTTCATATGGATCATTGAAGTAATATCCTTCTTCGTCATATCCAACCAACAGCATACAGTGTTCATTGGAGATCCAGGTGAATGTCTCCTGTTGAGCTTCTTCCAGTTTCCATGACGGTCCTACAATCGGTTCCTTCATGTCAATGCATGCCCAGAAAACCACCGGCATTCCCTGGTCAATGTAGGTACTGAGCAGTCCTTCCATAGAACTTCCTGTCTCATCCACTGCATGATAGATTCCTTCTTTTTCAAACACTTTGTTCAAGGTCTTACAGATCACAGGTGCATAGCAGCCCATTCCGTCTTCCCTGTAAGGACTTCCGCAGAATACCTTCCGTGGGTCACCGCCATACACGATACCCTCCCTAGTTTCAAATTCCTGACATTCCAGATAGTTTTCAATCCATTCATCCACCGTTACCTGATAACCAAGATGTCTTAACAGCATAACCGACGAGACACTTTCGCACCCCGTCGGATAGTTCAGGCTCTGATTGATGTACGGGACTCTAATCAGATGCTTTTTCATTTCCCGCACTTTCCTCACCATTGTTATATTTTTTCATAAAAGTAAGTACCACAAGCAGCATAGCTGCGCTGACTCCTAACGTAATCCACCAGATCTTCACAAATCCGGCTATCACATAACCAATTACACAGACAACAGCAACCACTGCTGCATACTGCATCTGTGTAGATACATGGTTAATGTGGTTACTCTGTGCCCCCGCCGAGGACATAACTGTCGTATCTGAGATCGGAGAAACATGGTCTCCGCACACTGCACCTGCCAAAACTGCGGATACGGAAATAATCATCATTTCGAGCTGCTTTGCATCCGGGAACATGGCAACTACAATCGGTACCAGAATCGCAAAAGTTCCCCAGCTTGTTCCGGTGGAAAATGCCAGAAACACACCTACCATAAACATAATAGCTGGAATAATCACACCTGCAGAAGTATGGGAACCTACCACACCACCCACAAATTCAGCCAGTCCCAGTGTATCACTGACACCCTTTAAGGTCCATGCAAAAATCAGAATGGCAACTGCCGGAATCATCAGCCGGAATCCTTCCACAAAACTGTCCATAAATCCCTTAAATGTGATAACCTTTCTCGGCAGATATAAAATCAACATAAATAAAATCGTGACAGAAGTTGCAAAAATCAGACTTGTCTCTGCATCACATCCGGAAAAGGCAGTGAATACATCGGTTGCTCCGCCCAGATATCCGGTGTAGATCATAGCCCCGATCGCAGACAGGATCAGAACCGCTACCGGCAGGATCAGATCCATCACTTTTCCTTTTTCTGATGCATTTTCTGCCTCAACTGTCTCAAATTCTTCCGCACCGCTTGTGAAGAGATCCCCGTTTGCAGCATTCTTTTCATGACGCTTCATCTGTCCGAAATCAAATCCTGTGATCACCACAAACAATACCATTGCCAATGTCAGAAGCGCATACAGA
>OLOG01000929.1_pt1 | contig 21579 bp, 19 predicted proteins | sample 1672351 | NCBI WGS metagenome assembly OLOG01 (sample SAMEA3136674, study PRJEB25190) | human gut metagenome | biome: human gut; feature: human-associated habitat; material: faeces | place: Austria | collected 2013 | reverse complement strand
CTTTTCGACTGCCTCCCTCTCTTTCGAGTGCTCGTTTATACTACCATCTTTTCTTTCCTTTGTAAAGTGTTTTCTTTAAATTAAATAAAAAAAACACATTAGATTGATATCCAATGTGTTTAGTCATTGACTTTATTATTATTTTTCAATTTTTTTGTATAAATCAATGAATTCTTGAGCTAAATCGATAACAACTAATGCAGTCATTAAATGATCTTGTGCATGAACCATTAATAAGTTTAATGGAGCTTTTTCTCCTCTAATTTCAGCTTGAATTAATTCAGTTTGTGAATGATGTGCTTCATTAACTGTTTCTTTAGCTGTTTGTAATGATTCTTCAGCTTTAGCAATATCTCCAGCTTTTGCGTATTGAATAGCTTCAATTGCAGAGCTACGTGCACTACCACTGTTTACGATTAAGTTAATTACTACTTGTTCTTGTTCATCCATTTTAATATCTCCTTACAACACATATATATTTCAGATTCATATCTGCATTCTTATTTTATCAAACAAACAAGTTATATTCAAGCGCTTTCCCTGTTTTTCATAATATAAAAAAGATACTCATTAGAGTATCTTTTTGAATCTATTATTCGATAATATCAGAGATATTTCCAGAACCTACAGTTCTACCACCTTCACGGATAGAGAATTTAGTTCCTTTTTCGATAGCGATTGGGTGAATTAATTCAACTGTTAATTCTACGTTATCTCCAGGCATAACCATTTCTACACCTTCTGGTAACTCAATTACACCAGTAATGTCAGTAGTTCTGAAGTAGAATTGTGGTCTGTAGTTAGCGAAGAATGGTGTATGACGTCCACCTTCATCTTTAGATAATACATAAACTTGAGATTTGAATTTTCTATGTGGATGTACTGATCCAGGTTTTGCTAATACTTGTCCACGTTGAATTTGATCACGGTTGATACCACGTAATAATACACCAATGTTATCTCCTGATTCAGCGTAATCTAATAATTTACGGAACATTTCGATACCAGTAGCAACTGTTTTTTGAGTTTCTTTGATACCAACGATTTCTAATTCATCATTTAAGTTTAATTGTCCACGTTCAACACGTCCAGTAGCAACTGTACCACGTCCAGTGATTGTGAATACGTCTTCAACTGGCATTAAGAATGGTTTATCAGTATCTCTAGTTGGTGTTGGAATATAAGTATCTACAGCATCCATTAATTCATGAATAGCTGGAACCCATTTTGGATCTCCTTCTAATGCTTTTAAAGCTGATCCACGGATAACTGGAGTATCATCTCCTGGGAATCCATATTCATTTAATAATTCACGAACTTCCATTTCAACTAATTCTAATAATTCTTCGTCATCAACCATATCACATTTATTTAAGAATACGATGATGTAAGGTACACCTACTTGACGAGATAATAAGATATGTTCTCTAGTTTGAGGCATAGGTCCATCAGTAGCAGCTACTACTAAGATAGCACCATCCATTTGAGCTGCACCAGTGATCATGTTTTTGATGTAGTCAGCATGACCTGGACAGTCTACGTGTGCATAGTGACGAGTAGCAGTTTGATATTCAACGTGTGCAGTATTGATTGTGATACCACGTTCTTTTTCTTCTGGAGCAGCATCGATAGCAGCGTAATCCATTGCTTGTGCTTGTCCATCTTTAGATAATACAGTTGTAATTGCAGCTGTTAAAGTTGTTTTACCATGGTCAACGTGACCAATTGTTCCGATATTAACGTGCGCTTTTGAGCGGTCAAATTTTTCCTTAGCCATTTAAGGTTCCTCCTATATTTATTTAAAATTTCGTACATTAACATTCTAATTTATTTATTTGAAAAAATCAATATAATTTTAGTTTTGAAAATTAGTTATTTCCACCATTTTTCTTAATGATTTCTTCTTTAATTGATTTTGGTACTGGTTCATATCTATCAAATCTCATAGTGTAGTTACCACGACCTTGAGTGAAAGATCTTAAATCAGTAGCATATCCGAACATTTCTGATAAAGGAACAGATGCTTGTACAGATACAGCGTTTCCTCTTTCTTCTTGTCCTTCAATCATACCACGTCTAGAAGATACGTCTCCCATAACGCTTCCTAAGTATTCAGATGGTGCAGTAATTTCTACAGCCATAATTGGTTCAAGAATGACTGGATCACATTTCTTACCTGCAGCTTTAAGTGCTAAACTTGCAGCAACTTTATAAGCCATTTCTGATGAATCGACATCATGGTAAGAACCATCAAATAATGTAGCTTTGATATCTAATACTGGATATCCTGCAATCATACCACCTTCTAGTGCATCTTCAAGACCCACTTTTACAGAGTTGATATATTCTCTAGGGACAGCTCCCCCAACGATTGCATCAACGAATTCAAATCCTTTACCTTCATTAGGTTCAAATTTGATCCATACGTGACCGTATTGTCCACGACCACCAGATTGTTTTACATATTTACCTTCACATTCAGCAGCACTTGTGATTGTTTCACGATATGCTACTTGTGGAGCACCAACATTAGCTTCTACTTTGAATTCTCTCTTTAAACGATCAACGATAACGTCTAAGTGTAACTCACCCATACCAGCGATAACTGTATCTCCAGTTTCAGGGTTTGTAAATGTTCTGAATGTAGGATCTTCTTCAGCTAATTTAGCTAATCCCATACCTAATTTATCTTGATCTTGTTTAGTTTTTGGTTCAATAGCTAATTCGATAACTGGTTCAGGGAATTCCATTTTTTCAAGAATAACGAAATTCTTTTCATCACAGATAGTATCCCCAGTTGTAGTGTTTTTGAAACCTACAGCTGCTGCGATATCTCCAGCGTAAACTTCTTCGATTTCATTACGTTTATTGGCATGCATTTGTAAAATACGTCCTAAACGTTCTTTTTTGTTTTTAGTTGAGTTTAATACATAACTTCCTGATTTTACAGTACCAGAGTACACACGGAAGAAAGTTAATTTTCCAACAAATGGATCAGCCATGATTTTGAATGCTAAAGCTGAGAATGGTTCATCATCAGATGCATGTCTTTCAACTTCGTTATCATTTTCATCATGTCCTTTAATTGAAGGAATATCAGTAGGTGCAGGTAAATAATCAATTACTGCATCTAACATTGGTTGAACACCTTTGTCTTTGTAAGCTGAACCACATAATACTGGGAATAATTCTACAGCTAATGTTCCTTTACGGATAGCAGCTTTAATTTCTTCTTCAGTTGGTTCTTCTTCTTCTAAGACTTTCATCATTAAGTCATCATCGTAAGAAGCAGCTTCATCTAACATTTTTGAACGGTATTCTTTAGCTTGTTCCATATATTCTTCTGGGATATCTTTGTAAACAACGTTTTCACCTTTATCCCCTTCAAAATATACGGCTTTCATTTTAATTAAGTCAATAATACCTTCGAAAGTATCTTCAGCACCAATTGGTAATTGAACTGCGATACCACGAACACCTAATCTTTTTTCTAAAGATTCTAATGACATAATAAAGTCTGCCCCAGTTGCATCCATTTTATTACAGAATACAATACGAGGTACTCCATAAGTTGTTGCTTGACGCCAAACAGTTTCAGTTTGAGGTTCAACACCAGCTTTTGAGTCTAATACAGTAACAGCACCATCTAATACACGTAATGAACGTTCAACTTCTACAGTGAAGTCTACATGGCCCGGTGTATCGATAATGTTTACACGATATCCATTCCATTGAGCAGTTGTTGCTGCTGATGTAATTGTGATACCACGTTCTTGTTCTTGTTCCATCCAGTCCATTTGTGATGCACCTTCGTGTGTTTCACCGATTTTGTGGATTTTACCAGTGTAATAAAGGACACGTTCAGTTGTTGTTGTTTTACCAGCATCAATATGAGCCATGATCCCAATATTACGAGTTTTCTCTAACGAAAATTCACGAGACATAATCTTTCTCCTTTCAATATATTATTAACTACTTTATTACCAACGGAAATGAGCGAATGCTTTATTAGCTTCAGCCATTTTATGAGTATCTTCTTTTTTCTTAACAGAAGCTCCTGTTCCGTTTGAAGCATCAATAATTTCGTTTGCTAAACGATCAACCATAGTTTTTTCGTTTCTTAAACGTGAATAGTTAACTAACCATCTTAACCCTAAAGTCATTCTTCTTTCAGCTGAAACTTCAACTGGTACTTGGTAGTTAGCACCACCAATACGTCTAACTTTAAGTTCTAATACTGGCATAATATTATTGATTGCTTGATCAAATACTTCCATTGCTGAGTTTCCAGTTTTTTCTTCAACTTTTTTAAATGCATCATATAAGATGTTTTGAGCAACACCTTTTTTACCATCTAACATAATGTTGTTGATTAATTTAGAAATAGTTTTAGAGTTGTATACTGGATCAGGTAGAACGTCTCTTTTAGCAACTTGACCTTTTCTTGCCATTTATATATCCTCCTATACTAATTTGTAATTTTTAAGCTTTTGGTTTTTTAGCTCCGTATCTTGAACGAGCTTGTTTACGATCGTTAACACCAGCACAGTCCATAGTACCACGAATAATATGGTAACGTACCCCTGGTAAATCCTTAACACGACCACCACGAATTAAAACAACACTATGTTCTTGTAAGTTATGTCCAATTCCTGGAATATATGCAGTTACTTCCATACCATTTGATAATCTAACACGGGCATATTTACGTAAAGCTGAGTTAGGTTTCTTAGGTGTCATAGTAGCAACACGCGTACAAACACCACGCTTTTGAGGTGATTTAGTACTTGTAGCTTTTTTAGCTAAAGAGTTGTAACCTCTATTTAAAGCAGGTGATTTTGATTTTGTTGTTTTGTCTGAACGACCTTGTCTAACTAATTGATTAATTGTAGGCATTTCTTTCTCCTTTCTTGATAACACACAATACCGGGTGTTTCATAATTAACAGTAAAATAATGTACTCTTCTTTGAGTACCGTAGATTATAATATATGAAACAATTTAAAAAGTCAACAATAATTTAAAATTATTTGATAAAATCAATCATTTTTAAAAACAGGAGCCATTTGGCTCCTGTTTATTATTCTTCTACATGATCAATGTGAGATTCATTACCATCTAAAGCAGCTAATTGTTGAGCTTCAGCTTCGGCTTTTTCTCTAGCAATTCTTTCTGGTGATTTTAATGGACCACGAAGTCCTGTACCAGCTGGTAATAATTTACCAATAAGAACATTTTCTTTTAATCCTTTTAAGTAATCTTTCTTACCTTTAATAGATGCATCAGTTAAGATTTTTGTAGTTTCTTGGAATGATGCAGCTGATAAGAATGAATCTGTTTCAAGAGATGCTTTTGTGATACCTAATAAGATAGGTCTACCTACAGCAGGATGTTTACCTGCTTTTAATGCTTCTCTATTTAATTCAGTAAATGTAGTTGTATTAACATGTGTACCAGGAAGTGAACCAGTATCTCCACCTTCAATGATTCTCATTTTCTTTAACATTTGACGAACAATAATTTCGATATGTTTATCAGAAATTTCGATACCTTGAATACGATATACCTTTTGAACTTCCTTGATAATATATCTTTCAACTGCTTCTGTATCAGCAACAGCTAATAATTCTTTTGGATCAATTGATCCTTTAGTAATCTTATTACCTACAGAAATATGATCACCAACTTGGACACGTAATTTAGCACCATATGGAGTTAAATAACTTCTTGTTTCTAAATCATTTGTAACAACAACTTCCATTCTTCCTGAATTATCAATAATATTTGTAACTTCCCCATCAATTTCAGAAATGATAGATTTAGCTTTTGGATTTCTTGCTTCAAATAACTCTTGAATACGAGGTAACCCTTGAGTGATATCAGCACCACCGGCAACCCCACCATCATGGAATGTACGCATTGTAAGCTGTGTACCTGGTTCACCGATTGATTGTGCAGCCATAATACCTACAGCCTCACCTAACTCAACAACATCACCTGTAGCTAAGTTACGACCATAACATTTTCTACAAATTCCACCTTTAGCTACACATCCAAGAACTGAACGAATTTCAACTTCTTTAATTCCTGCATCACAAACTTCTTTAGCGTTTTGTTCAGTGAATAATTCACCAGCGCCAACTAATAATTGTTTTGTTTCAGGATGATAAATATCTTTTTGTGAATAACGACCAACTAGACGGTCAAATAATGGAACAATAACTGCATTATCATCGTTGTTATATAATTCAGTGACGATAAATCCTCTATCTGTTCCACAATCTTCTTCAGAAATAACAACTTCTTGAGCTACGTCTACTAAACGACGAGTTAAGTAACCTGAATCGGCTGTCTTTAAGGCAGTATCAGTAGATCCTTTACGGGCACCATGTGTTGAAATAAAGAATTCTGATGCAGTTAAACCTTCACGGAAGGCAGACTTGATAGGTAACTCGATAGTTTCCCCTTTTGGATTTGACATTAATCCACGCATACCTACTAACTGAGTAAAGTTAGAAAGTGAACCACGGGCTCCAGAGTCAGACATGATGAAGATTGGGTTACGGTCATCAGCTTCGAACTCTTGACGAACGACTTCTTGGACTTCATCTTTAACTCCTGTCCATAATTTAATAACGCTTTGATATCTTTCAGATTCAGTTAATTTACCTTTATTATAGAAGTTTTTAATTTGTTCAAGTTTTTCATCAGCTTTGTCAAAAATTTCGAATTTAGCTTGTGGAACTTGAATATCATAAGCGGATACAGTGATACCTGCAATTGTAGAATATTTAAATCCTTGATCTTTTAACTTATCAAGCATCAAGCTTGTATCAGTTAAAGCAGAACGTTTGAATACTTCATCAATGATATTTCCTAACGCTTTTTTACCTAATGGTTTAACAGGAGCTTGAGCAGCAATATGCGCTTTAATATCTGTTCCCATAGGTACAAAGTATTTACTTGGTGTACCTTTTAAATTTTCTTTACCTGGTTCATTAATAAATGGGAATTGTCCATCAAAAATATCATTAAATAAAATCTTACCTACAGTTGTAATTAAATAACTATTGTTTTGTTCTTCAGTAAAAGTCACATTGTGTAATGAAGATGCTTTAATAGCCACTCTTGTGTGTAAGTTTACAGTCTTAGCAAAATATGCATGATCAACTTCATTACGATCAGCAAAAACAGTACCTTCACCAATAGCACCAATATCTTCTAATGTTAAGTAGTAGTTACCTAACACCATATCTTGTGATGGTGTAACGATTGGTTTACCATCTTTAGGACCTAAGATGTTTGTAGAACCTAACATTAATTGTCTTGCTTCTTGGATAGCTTCTTCACCTAGTGGTACATGGACAGCCATTTGGTCCCCATCGAAATCGGCATTAAATGCAGGAGTAACTAATGGGTGAAGACGAATAGCACGTCCTTCTACTAATTTAGGTTCGAATGCTTGAATCCCTAATCTATGAAGTGTAGGGGCACGGTTTAATAATACTGGATGTTCTTTGATGACATCTTCAACGATTGGCCAAATACGATCATCCATTTTGTCAATTAATCTTTCAGCAGCTTTAATGTTTGTTGCGATTTGTTGAGCAACTAAACCATGAATAACAAATGGTTTGAATAAGCTTAAAGCCATTTCACGTGGAATACCACATTGATACATTTTTAAATCTGGTCCTACAGCGATAACTGAACGTCCTGAATAGTCAACACGTTTTCCAAGTAAGTTTTGACGGAAACGTCCTTGTTTACCTTTTAATGTATGACTTAATGATTTTAAGGCACGTCCACCAGCTCCAGTAATTGGTTTAGAACGACGACCATTATCAATTAATGCATCAACAGCTTCTTGTAACATACGTTTTTCGTTTTGAACAATGATTGATGGTGTTCCTAATTCTAACAATTTCTTTAAACGATTATTACGAGTAATAACACGACGATATAAATCATTTAAATCGCTTGTTGCAAAACGTCCACCATCCAATTGTAACATTGGACGTAAATCAGGTGGAATAACTGGTAAAGCTTCAAGAATCATCCATTCAGGTTTATTAGTTGAACTTCTGAATGCTTCGATTGCTTCTAAACGTTTTAATAATTTAGAACGTTTTTGTCCTTGAGCTTCTTTTAATTCTTTATTTACAGCTTCAAATTCTGCATCTAAATCAACTTGTTTTAATAATGTTTGAATTGCTTCAGCACCTATTTTAGCTTCAAAAGTATTACCAAATTGTTCATAACATTTACGATAATCTCTTTCAGATAAAACTTGTTTATATTCTAAAGGTGTAGAACCTTTATCAATAACAACATAAGAAACGAAGTAAATAATTTCTTCTAGTTGTTTTGGTGACATATCAAGGATTAATCCCATTCTTGATGGAATTCCTTTTAAATACCAAATGTGAGCTACTGGTGTAGCAAGTTCAATATGACCCATACGTTCACGACGTACAGCTGATTTTGTTACTTCTACACCACAACGATCACAAATAACACCTTTATATCTTACTTTTTTGTATTTACCACAACTACATTCCCAATCTTTTGATGGACCAAAGATTCTTTCACAGAATAAACCATCTTTTTCAGGTTTTTGAGAACGATAATTAATAGTTTCCGGTTTTTTTACTTCACCATAAGACCATTCACGAATCTTTTCAGGAGAAGCTAATCCAATTTGGATTGATGAAAATTTATTAGTATTTGACATCTATTTATCCTCCTTATAATGATTCACTTTCTTCAATGTCTTGACCTTCTGCCAATTCATCAAATTCTTCTTCGATGACTTCATCAACGTTATCTTCTTTTTCTTCTGGTTTTGCTTTTTCTTCTTTGACAACATCTTCTTTATCAATAGAAGTTGGGAAACGACGTTCTTCATCTTCAATATTTCTTTCATCGATTTCATTATCGTTTTCATCAAGCAAACGAATATCTAACGCTAATGCTTGTAATTCTTTCTTTAATACTCTAAATGATTCAGGTAATCCTGGTTCTGGTAATGGTTGACCTTTAACAATCGCTTCATATGTTTTTACACGACCAACAACATCATCAGATTTAACAGTTAAGATTTCACGTAATGTATAAGCAGCTCCATATGCTTCAAGAGCCCAAACTTCCATTTCCCCAAATCTTTGTCCACCATTTTGTGCTTTACCACCTAATGGTTGTTGAGTAACTAATGAGTAAGGACCAACTGAACGAGCATGTAATTTATCATCAACCATGTGTGATAATTTAACGAAGTACATAATACCTACTGAAATAGGTGAATCAAAATATTCTCCAGTACGACCAGAAATAACTGGTTGTTTACCATCTTCACTCATTCCTGCTTCTTTCATTAGACCTTCAAGATCTTCACGATGTAAACCATCAAAAGCAGGAGTTGCAATATATAAACCTAATTGTTTTGCTGCATAACCTAAGTGTAATTCTAATACTTGCCCGATATTCATACGAGAAGGTACCCCTAATGGGTTAAGCATGATATCTAATGGTGTACCATCCTCTAAGTGTGGCATATCTTCAATTGGTAAGATTTTAGAAATAACCCCTTTATTACCATGACGACCAGCCATCTTATCTCCTTCAGAGATTTTACGTTTTTGAACGATGTAAACTTTAACAACACGGTTTACACCTGGTTGTAATTCATCACCATTTTTACGATCAAAGATTTTAATATCATGAACAATACCTGCCCCACCATGAGGAACACGTAAAGAGTTATCTTTTACTTCTCTTGATTTTTCACCAAAGATAGCAAGTAATAATTTTTCTTCTGCTGATAATTCAGCTTGACCTTTTGGAGTTACTTTACCAACTAAGATATCTCCTTCTTTTACTTCAGCACCAATCATGATGATACCATCACTATTTAAATTTTTACGTGCTTCATCACCAACATTAGGAATATCTCTTGTAATTTCTTCAGGTCCTAATTTTGTATCACGACATTCAATTGAATATTCATCAATATGAATAGAAGTATAAACATCTTCTTTAACTAATCTTTCTGACATAATAACGGCATCTTCATAGTTATAACCATTCCATGTCATGAATCCAACTAATACGTTTTGTCCAAGTGCTAATTCACCTTGTTCCATTGCTGGACCATCAGCTAATACTTGTCCTTTAACAACCTTTTCACCAGTCACAACGATTGGTTTATGATTAATACATGTACCAGCATTTGAAATAGCAAATTTAGATAAACGATACTTATGTTCTTCTCCATCATCTGTTGTAATAACAACCTTTTTAGCATCAACATAAGAAACATAACCATTATGTTTACTTACAACTGCAGCTCCAGAATCTCTTGCTGCTTGGTATTCCATACCTGTTCCAACAAATGGAGTATGTGGATTTAATAAAGGTACGGCCTGACGTTGCATGTTGGCACCCATCAAGGCACGAGTCGCATCATCGTTTTCCAAGAATGGAATACATGATGTTGCAACAGAAACGATTTGTTTTGGCGAAATATCGATGTAATCTACATCTTCTCTATTTGCCATAATATTTTCACCTAAATGACGAGCAATTACCTGATCATCTAAGATTTCACCAGTTTCACTAGTGTGAACATTAGCTTGAGCAATAACGAAATTCTTTTCTTCATCTGCAGTTAAATATTGAACATCATTTTCATCAATGACACAATGATTTACTTTACGATATGGTGTTTCGATAAATCCATATTCATTAATTTTTGCATAAGATGCAAGTGTTGAAATTAACCCGATGTTTGGTCCTTCAGGAGTTTCAATTGGACAAATTCTACCGTAGTGAGATGCATGCACGTCACGAACTTCATATCCAGCACGATCACGGCTTAAACCACCAGGTCCAAGTGCAGATAAACGACGTTTATTTGTTAACTCTGCTAATGGATTAATTTGATCCATAAATTGTGATAATTGTGATGATGAGAAGAATTCTTTAATTGCTGCAGTTAATGGACGAATATTTGTTAATGATTGAGGTGTTACTGAATCTACTTCAGATAATGACATTCTTTCTTTAACAACTCTTTCCATTCTTGATAAACCAATTCTAAATTGGTTTTGAATTAATTCCCCAACAGAACGTACACGTCTGTTTCCTAAATGATCGATATCATCTAATAATCCAATACGAGCCATATGAGATACTCTATCTTCAGCAGCTAAATCATATGAATTAAAGATATCAACTAAGTTAAACATATAAGAATAAGCAGCTAACATATCAGAAATAGTAACAAATTTACTATTTAATGATAAATCAGTACCCATAACTTTCATCACTTTAGATTTTGATTCATCCACATAAACATGAATAACTTGCACAACCCCGTTACTTTCTAAACGAGGATTTGTTTTAACTTCCATAGTATGTGCTCCTGCTTCAAAAACAGGTTTTAATGTTTCTAATACTTCTTTAGTAATTGTTGTTCCTTCTTTAGCAACAACATTTCCATCTACATCAATAACGTCTTCAGCTAAAATACGTCCAGCAATACGGTCTAATAAACTTAACTTCTTAGAAAATTTAAAACGACCTGATTTTGCTAAATCATATCTTTTAGCATCAAAGAAACGAGTATAAAGTAAGTTATTTGCACCATCTAATGTAGCTGGTTCACCTGGTCTTAACTTATTGTAAATTTCAATTAACGCTTCTTCTGTATTTGTTGTGTTATCTTTAGCTAATGTATTTCTAATAAATTCATGATCACCGAACACTTCAATGATGTCTTCATCACTAGAAAGACCTAAAGCACGTAATAATACAGTACCAGGAATTTTTCTATTACGGTCAATACGAACATTTAATACATCTTTCGCATCGTTTTCAAATTCTAACCATGTACCTCTTGAAGGAATAATACTACCTTCAAAAATAGTTTTCCCACTCTTATCTAATGCATCAGCAAAATATGCACCTGGAGAACGAACTAATTGAGAAACAATAACACGTTCTGCCCCATTGATAATGAATGTTCCTGAGTCTGTCATTAATGGGAAATCTCCCATAAATACTTCTTGTTCCTTAATTTCACCAGTACCTGAATTAACTAATCGTAAAGTAGCACGAATAGGTGCTGCATAGTTTGCATCACGATCTTTACTTTCATTAACAGAGTATTTCGGTTCATCAAAAGCACAATCAACAAACTCTAATGATAATGTTTCATTAAAGTTAGTAATTGGGTAGATATCTTCAAATACTTCTTTAATTCCTACTTCTTTAAACCATTTGTAAGAATTTGTTTGAATTTCTACTAAATTTGGTAATTCTAAAGAACCACTGATTCTTGAGTAATTACGACGAGTAATTTTACTTTTCGCTGTAGTTGTTTGATTTTCCACGTATTAACTCCACCCCTTTTTATATCTCTATTTAACTGTTTTTGAGCGCAAAAAAGCACTTAGTTTTAAACATTAATAGGCATTTTATTATGTTAGCACAAGGTTATATGCAAGTCAATAACTTTTATTGATATTTTCAATATTTTTTAACTTATTCACAATATAAAAAAGACTATCTCTTAGTGCTTACCAAGATATAATAGCCTTTATCTCTTTTAACAATATCACAATTTCCAAAAACTTCTTCCATCTTTTTCTTAGCTGATGGTGCCCCTTGTTTTTTCTGTAATACAATCCACAATTGTCCTTGATTATTTAAAAATTTATAGGCATCACATAAAATAGAAGTAACAACTTCCTTGCCCGCTCTTACCGGAGGATTAGAAATAATAATATCATATGTTTCTTTTACATTTTGATATGTATAACTTTCAAATACTGTAACACCAACATTATTATTTTTAGCATTTTCTTTAGCAAGAAGTAATGCTCGATCATTAACATCAACCATATCCACTTTTAATTCTGGGTATAATTTCTTTAAACAAATACCAAAAGTTCCATATCCACAACCAACATCTAATAAACTTTTAGCGTGATCTTGTTTTTCAAATGCATTAAGCAAAACTTGTGAACCATAGTCAATCATCGACTTGGAAAAAACACCAATATCACTTTTAAATAAGAAATCATATTGTTTAAACCTAAAAACAAATGAAGTGGGCTCACTTTTTAAATCAGTATTATTTGTGTAATAATGTTTCATTTTCATCACCTATAAAACAAAAGAGCCTCGAAAGGCTCTTTTTTATTAAAGTCAAATTATTTAACTTCTACAGTTGCTCCAGCAGCTTCTAATTTTTCTTTAATTTCTTTTCCTTCATCAGCTGAAACGTTTTCTTTAATTACAGCAGGAACTTTGTCAACTAAACCTTTAGCATCAACTAATCCTAATCCAGTAATTTCTCTTACAGCTTTGATTACAGCAACTTTAGTTCCACCAACATCAGTTAATGTTACAGTTACTTCAGCAGGTGCAGCATCAGCAGCATCAGCTCCAGCAGCAGCAACAGCAACAGGTGCAGCAGCAGTTACATCAAATTTTTCTTCGATTGCTTTTACTAAATCGTTTAATTCTAAAATTGTAGCTTCTTCTAAGTAAGCTAAGATATCTTCATGAGTTAATTTTGCCATGATAATTGTCTCCTTTTTCTTATTTCAATATTTAATATGTTTTGTTTTTGTTTGTTATTCAGCAGCTTCTTGAGCTTCTTCTGCTGGTGCAGCTTCTTTTGCATCAGCAACTGCTTTAACAACTCTAGCGAATTTGCTAACTGGTGCTTGTAACATACCAAGTAACATTGAGTACATTCCTTCACGTCCAGGTAATTTAGCAATTTCATTAATTTCATCAACAGATAATACTTTACCTTCAACAACTCCAGTTTTAATTACTAAAGCTTCATGATCTTTAGCGAATTTAGCTAGAATTCTTGCAGGTGCTACAGCATCACTGTTACCAAAAGCGATAGCATTTGGTCCAACTAATTGATCGTTGATTTCAGCAAGGCCAGCTTCTTCAGTAGCTCTTTGAACTAATTTGTTTTTGTAAACTTTGAAATCTACATCTTCAGCACGTAAGTTTCTACGTAATTCAGTGACTTCTGCAACTGATAAACCACGATATTCAACTACAACTACAGATTGTGCTTCTTTTAATTTACCAGCGATTTCTTCAACAACGACTTTCTTTGCATTAATTGCTTCTACTGACATTGTCACACCTCCTATAAAATTTATATGCAACAATATACACGCTATATAAAACTCCCGGTAGACGGGAGTTAATGTTTAAAATAAACTTAACACCTCGGTAACAAATTAAGGTTTCCCAGTTACTGTCTACGGTATATTGATTGCGACTTTTTAATAACTACTATTTTGCAACAGCAGCTTGAACTTTAATTGCAGGTCCCATAGTAGATGAGATCACTACATTTTTCATGTAAACACCTTTTGCAGTGCTTGGTTTTAATTTAACGATTAAATCATAAATTGTATTGAAGTTTTCAACTAATTTATCATTATCGAATGAAACTCTACCGATTGGTAAATGTACGTTTCCTTCTTTATCTGTACGGTAAGTAACTTTACCAGCTTTTGTTTCTTTAACTGCTTTAGCAACATCCATAGTTACTGTTCCAGTTTTTGGGTTAGGCATTAATCCTTTAGGACCTAAGATACGTCCTAATTTACCTAATTCAGCCATCATATCAGGAGTAGCGATCATAACTTCAAAATCTAACCATCCTTTTTTGATGTCTTCTAAAATTTCTTTTCCACCAACTACATCAGCACCTGCTTCTTGTGCTTCTTTAGCTTTTTCACCTTGAGTAACAACTAAAACTTTTTTAGTTTTACCTGTTCCATGAGGTAATACAACAGCCCCACGTAATTGTTGGTCAGCTTGTCTAACATCTAATCCTAATTTGAATGCAACATCAACACTTGCATCAAATTTAACTGTGCTTGTTTTTTTAACTAATTCTACAGCTTCTTCAACTGAATATGCTTTTCCAGCTTCAATTTGTGCAGCTGCTTCTGTATATCTTTTACTTTTCTTTGCCATGTAATTTCCTCCTTAGTGGTTATAACGGATTATCCTTCCACATGATGCTTACGCATCGAATCCTTCAACTTTAACACCCATGTTTTTAGCTGTTCCAGCAACGATTTTCATTGCAGCATCTAAATCATTTGCATTTAAGTCAGGCATTTTGTATTCAGCGATTTCTTTTAATTGATCAGCTGATAATGTACCTACAGTAGTAGTTCCTGCATTACTAGAACCTTTTTTGATTCCTAAAGCTTTCTTGATTTTTTCTGAAGCTGGTGCAGTTTTTAATTCAAAACTAAAATCTTTATCTTCATAAACAGTTAATACAACTGGTACTGTTTCACCCATACGATCTTTAGTTTGATCATTGAATGCAGTACAGAATTTAGGCATTTGAATTCCTGCTCCTGCTAACGCTGGTCCAGGTTTAGCTTGTCCAGCTTGGAATTGAATTTTCATTACTCTAACGACTTTTTTACTCACGTGACATTCCTCCTTATAAAATTTTGTCCGTGCTGTGGTCAAACAGACAGCGTCAAGTCCTTCCACGCTCAGTAACATAAACACAGTAATATACTGCGTTGCTAAAACATTATACAATATTATTCGATAAATGCAACATTTTTTTATAATTTTTTTATTGTTCTTTCCTCTTTATTCATTCATCGCTATAATATAAAAAAACGAGAGGTGAGTTTATGAAAAAAATAGCTATCTTATCATCTAGCCGTGTTAGTGCCGGCATGAATACGATTATCTATCATCTATTAAAATCATGTTATAACAATCATATTGAATCATATGGTATTTTAGATGGATTTAACGGTTTAATGACAAATCAGATTATAAAACTAGAATATCAAAATTATTTAAGTATTATAAATCAAGGTGGTACTATTCTTCATACCGGTGATCCCCGTGATTTCATTAATCAAGAATATCTTGAACAAGTCATCAATCACTATTATCAAAATCAATTTGACTGTCTATTTGTCATCGGCGGTCATGGTAGTTATAACATCGCCAGAAAACTAATTAATAAAGGCATTCATTGTATTGTTATTCCTTGCACTTTAGACAATGACTATTCAGTAGGGTACAGTAGTGCCCTTGATACCCTTGTCAATATGCTAGACAAACTCTATGACACATCAAGTTCCCATCAAAAATGTACCATCATTAAAATTGAGGGCTGTTCAAATAATAAACTCATTAAAGATGTTTGTTCTAGCATGGATGCTCTTTATGTTGATAATCACTCTTTATCACACCCTCAAAAATTACTCAACAAATTACAAGTTTGTTATGATACATCAAATAATGCAATGATTTTATTATCATCAAATTTTAATCAAGGTGAACAATTAAAAAACTTTATTGAAAGTAAAACTCAATTTGAAGTAAGATACAATGATATAACATTTCTCTATCGAGGAGGTATGCCCAATGCCTATGACCGTATTCTTGCACGAAACTATGCTTATAAAGCTATAGAACTGTATAATCATCAACAAACTAATCAATATCTTAAGTTAAAAAACAATAAAGTTATCGCTGTTAATATCATATAAAAAAGTCCCAGAAGTAATTAAACTTTGGGACTTTATATATTTTATTCTTTATTTATTATCCTAAATTTTGAACCATTGCTAAATATGATTCTGGTTGTAATGAAGCTCCACCAACTAATGCTCCATCAATATCAGGTTGTTCTAATAAAGTTTTTAATCCTTCAGGTTTAACTGATCCACCATATTGGATTCTTACTTTATCAGCCACTTCTTGTCCATATAATTCAGCAACAACTGTTCTAATATATCCACAAACATCTTGAGCAATTTCATTAGTAGCAGTTTTACCTGTTCCAATTGCCCATACTGGTTCGTAAGCAATAACAGTTCTTGAAGCACAATTTGGACATACATCTTTGAATGCACCAACAACTTGAGTTTTAACAACATCTTTAGTTGTTCCAGCTTCATATTGTTCTAATGTTTCACCAACACAAACGATAGGTGTCATATCATTTTTTAATACTTGTAACATTTTAGCGTTAACTGTTTCATCAGTTTCACCAAAATATTGTCTTCTTTCAGAGTGACCTAAGATAACCCATTCAACTCCGATTTCTTTTAACATTTCTACAGATACTTCACCAGTGAAAGCTCCGCTATCTTTGAAATGGCAGTTTTCAGCAGCAACAATTAAGTTTTTAGCTCCCGCTTTTGCAGTTTGTAATGATAAGTATGGAGTAGCAATACCCCAATCAGCAGATGCTGAAACTTTTGCATCAACTGCTTCAACAAACGCTTTAGTATCAGCGATTGTTTTATTCATTTTCCAGTTTCCTACGATAATTGGTTTTCTCATGACTTCTTTATCTCCCTTATTATTTGTCATCAATAGCAGCAATACCTGGAAGAGTTTTACCTTCCATATATTCTAATGAAGCTCCACCACCTGTTGAGATGTGAGAAACTTTATCTGCGAATCCAAGTTGCATAACAGCAGCAGCACTATCTCCACCACCGATAATAGTATTAGCATCTTCTAATTCTGCTAATGCTTCACATACAGCGATTGTTCCTTTTGCGAATGGTTCCATTTCAAATACACCCATTGGTCCATTCCATACAACAGTTTTAGCACCAGCTAAAGCAGCTTTAATATTTTCTACTGATTTAGGTCCGATATCTAATCCCATGTATCCATCAGGTACATCTTCACCACATACTTTAATATCTCCTTCAGGAGCAAATGCAGTATTGATTACAGAATCTACTGGTAAGATTAATTTATCTCCAGCTTTAGCTAAGATATCTTTAGCTACATCTAAACGATCATCTTCAACTAAAGAGTTACCAATTGTATGCCCTTGAGCTTTTGCGAAAGTATAGCACATACCTCCACCAACGATAACTTTATCAGCAATTTTTAATAAGTTTTCGATTACTAAGATTTTATCAGAAACTTTAGCTCCACCTAAAATAGCAACCATTGGTCTTTCAGGATTGCTTACAGCTTTTCCGATATATGCGATTTCTTTTTCTACTAAGAAACCAGCAGCAGATGGTAAATGTTGAGGAATTCCTGCAGTAGAAGCATGTGCTCTATGAACAGATCCGAATGCATCTTCAACAAATACATCACCTAATGAAGCCCAATATTTTCCAAGTTCAGGATCATTTTTAGTTTCTCCAGCTTCATAACGTGTATTTTGTACTAAAATAACTTGTCCATCAGTAGCATTAGCTACAGCATCTTCAAGTTCTTTTCCTCTTGTACAGTTAACGAATTGAACATTTACTCCTAATAATTCTGATAATCTAGGAGCAACTACAGCTAAATCATTTTTAGCTTTGTCTTCTTCAGTTTTAATTTTTCCTAAATGTGAGAATAATACAATTGCTTTAGGTTTTTGTTCTAATAAATATTTTAGAGTTGGTAAAGCAGCAACAATTCTATTGTCGTTTGTAATTTCTCCAGTTTCTTTGTTTCTAGGTACATTGAAGTCAACACGAACTAAGACAGTTTTTCCAGCAACTTCAATATCTTTAATAGTTTTCTTATCCATCTTTAAATCATCCTCCATGGCTGAATTATATCACTGTTACACATTGTTTTCAATTAATTTCATATTATATTATGAGGTGATTTCATGAATTCTAAACCCATTATTCAAGCTCAATTTTTATCTACTCTTTTAACTAAAAAATATCAATTTATTGATTTAAGAGATCCCTATGAATTTAAAAAACTTCATCTTTCTCCTTTTATCAATATTCCATTAGATTCATTTAACGAGCATATTCCCCAATTATCCAAACAAATACCCATTATTTTACTTTGTTATACTGGTCATCGTTCTTTAAAACTCGCTCAATCACTCAATCAATTAGGATTTCACGCCTATAGCGTTGAAGGTGGTTTCTATACTATTCAATATGAATTAAAGCGACACTCATCTTTCTAAAGAAAAGCCACGTCCACCCACTTCATCAACATGACTGACAACAATAAAAGCGTGTTGATCAATATGTTTAATCATTTGTTTTAACATCGGTAACTTATCATAAGGAACTACCGTTAAAATAAGTTTAGACTTTTCACCACTATATCCCTTTTCAGTTTCAATAAATGTTAGTCCTGCATCACCTTGATTTAAAATGACTTGTTTCATTTGTTCATAAGCATCAGAAATAACCATTAATTGTGCTAATTGACGTCCATTTGATAATGTCTTATTCATCATAAAAGCCGTTAAAACAACTGTTACAATTCCATACGTCACATGTGTTATATCATGGAAACTCATTTGTAATAACAAGATTGTTAAATCTATAAAATTCATCACGATATGTGTAGGTGCGTTGGTCTTTTTATTCACACATAAAGCAATAATATCAATTCCACCAGTAGAACCACCTGAACGAATAACAAGACCAATTCCTATACCTATTAAACATCCCGCAAGCACAGCCGCAAGTAAAGGATCATCAAGTACATGTTTAAACATAGGATTATTTTGAAAAAAACCTAACATAACAGGGAAAACAATAGATGATAATAAAGACTTCATAACAAATTCCTTATCCATTACAACCCAACCTAAAACAAATAAAATGACATTAACCACACCTACTGTTATTGAAACTGGCAAATACATATAATGATTCATCACGACACCTATTCCTGATACTCCACCAGCAATAATATGGTTATCCAACAACAAAACCGCTACCGCAAAAGCAATCATGACATTTCCAAAAATAATCATTATCAATTTCATTAATCTTTCTCTCATACTCTCACCTCGCATATGACTTTAACACTTTATCTTTCGCAAAATTGTAACCTATGTTACAATTTAAGCAAGGAAGTGAAAAAAATGAAACTTGATGAAAAACTATTTACATATTTCAAAAAAGCCGGTACCCAAGTAACATATCATCCTAAAGAACTCATTTATCTTCAAGAAGATCAATCTAATGAACTTTTTTTAATTTTAAAAGGAAGAGTCCGCGTTTATACTCTAACAAGCCAAGGTGATGACATCACAATTGATGTTTTAGATAAAGGAAGAATTTTTGGTGACTCATCTTTTATCCAATGTTCTTCTAGACCCACTACTGTAGAGGCTATTAATGAAGTTCAATTAATCAAATGCAAACTTAACCAATTTTATCCTTACTTGCATGAATCTCAAGAACTGACAATATCTTTGTTGCAAATCATGACTGATACCTGTAATTACCTAACAAACGCAATCAAAAGAGCATACAGTTATAATCGCTATGAAAAAGTTGCTGCATTCCTGCTTGAACTTACACAAAAAGATAACATTGAAAAGGGAATTCTTAATTCTACCATACCTTACACTCACGAAGATATCGCTAATAGTGTTGGTCTAGCAAGAGTGACTGTTTCTAAAATACTTAAGGAATTTGATCAAAAGGGTTATATAAAAAATTCATATCGAAAAATAAAAGTCGTGAATAAAAAAGCATTAGTGAACCTCATAGAGGATCGCTAATGCTTTTTAATCTAATGGTTTATTATAGAAACGACCAACATAGTTTTCTGTTTTCGTCACATTGACAATAACTTGAGGGTCTATTTTTTGTAGTAATTCAATTACATCTCCTACTTCGTAACTTGATACAATCGCTGTAAGCAAACTAACAGGTTCCCTTGAATAACCACCAAAGCCATCTAAAGCAGTAATTCCATGATGGAAATTCATGATATAAGCATCCAGTATGGGATCTTTATGTTGGGTATAAATATGTAACATAACTTGTTTATAGCGGTTATGAAAGTTAGAAATAGTACGTGTTGATAAAAACTGAAATAAAATGGAGTATCCTGCTTTATCAAAACCAAACAAATAACCAAATATAGCAAGTAAACATGCATTAAACACAAAGACTTGCATCCAAATTTCTTTACCACTTTTATTGGAAACATATAAAGCAATATAATCGGTACCACCACTTGAAGCATCACCTTTTAACGCAACTGTGATACTGATGCCCCAAATAAAACCACCAAAAATAACATTCAATACTTCTTCATCAAATAACGGAAATGCTGGAACGATTTGCAAAAAGAATGAAGTTAAAAAAACTTGCATCATAGAAAAAAAGACAAATCGCTTAGATATCTTATTAGCACAAAATAATGCCACTGGAATATTTAAGCATAATAAACCTACTGAAGTTGGTATAGATACATGTACTAATTCACCTATCATATCTATAAGAATCGCAATTCCCATAAATCCACCCGATAATAAATGTGCCGGTCTAACAAATGTCTTGGTTGCCATAGCCATCATAAGTGCAGAAACAATCACACATCCTGCTGATTTTAAATTTCTTTTCGTTAGTAATTTCATAATCTTCTCCCTAAAAACATACTATATTGTACTCACTTCAAAACAATTTACAACCCTAAAAATAAAAAAGAGAATATCATTTTAAATGGCTCTATACTAAAACTGGAGGGGGAAACATTTCCTACTCCAGTTTTCTTATATTTAAATAGACATAGCTTTCATACCGTTTTACAA
>OLOG01000920.1_pt1 | contig 21798 bp, 20 predicted proteins | sample 1672351 | NCBI WGS metagenome assembly OLOG01 (sample SAMEA3136674, study PRJEB25190) | human gut metagenome | biome: human gut; feature: human-associated habitat; material: faeces | place: Austria | collected 2013 | reverse complement strand
ATCATGTGGAGCTGCCCGAGGTTCCCACCAAGGGTGCCATTCTGGCCGAGTTCTTCGATGCCTTTGTTGAGGACAAACTGATCCAGCCCACCTTCATTTATGATTACCCTGTCGAGATCAGCCCGCTGGCCAAGCGCAAGCCGGACGATCCCGCCTTTACCGAGCGCTTTGAGTACTTCATCGATTGCACCGAGTACGGCAACGCCTTCAGCGAGCTGAACGACCCCATCGACCAGAAGGGCCGCTTTGAGCGTCAGGTCGCCGAGCGCAAGGCCATCGAGCCTGACTGCAAGGCTCAGGTGGATTACGACTACGTCAACGCTCTGGAGTACGGCCTGCCCCCCACGGGCGGCCTGGGCTTCGGCGTGGACCGTCTGGTCATGCTGCTCACCGACAGCGCCTCCATCCGCGATGTTCTGCTGTTCCCCACAATGCGCCCGGAATCTAACTAAGCTACGTGGTAATCCTTGTGTCTCCGACAGTCCGCACGAACTGAAAATCCGACCCTGAATGTACCAAAAACCTGAATGTTCAGACGGATTTCTTAGGGGCTTGTCGGAGAAGGCAAAAATCCCAAACGGAGCGTGACGGATTTTCGCCAGTTCCACATCCAGCAGAAAACTGTAAACGAGAAAACAGTCAAGAGGACATTTCACCATCGGCAAAAGCCGAAAGTGGAGTGTCCTTTTTCTATATCCTGATAATGCAAGTATACCACATAACCTTGACAAAGGAGAAGAATACCATGGCACATAAGCGAAACTCGGTTGAAGTTCCTGAACTGGAAAAACTGCTGGCTGGAAAGAAAAAGAAATACGTTCGCTACGAGGAAGGGGCAGTCCTCTACTCGATGGGCAAAAACTCTTTCCGACAAGTCGCACAGGAAGCTCACGCTGTCGTCCGGTTGAAACGCATTGCACTGGTGAACGTAGAAGTGCTGGACGAATATCTGGAATCCTTTCGTGAATAATTGAATTAGCTTTACATAGCGCACTTTCAGTTTCCACAAAATTGAAGGTGCGTTTTTTCTTTTGCAAAAATCAGACAAGGAGGTTTTGCACATGATCACACACTCACAGTTGAAAATCCGAGGCCACACCAAATGATGCTCGACTACTTCTATGGGCAGTCAGGTGAACTGTTCGCCTACTTCCGCATACCGAAAGCACTCTTTCAGGACAGCCGTTTCCGGCAACTCTCTACGGATGCCCGGACACTGTACGGCATCCTGCTCGATCGTATGAGCCTGTCTGCAAAGAATAGCTGGGTGGATGAACATGGGCGTGTGTATATCATCTACACCGTCCGGGAGGTGCAGGAATCTCTCTGCTGTGCCGAGCACAAGGCGGTCAAGTTGTTCCGGGAGCTAGAACAGGCAGACCTCATCGAACGCAAACGGCGTGGGCTGGGCAGACCCAGCTTGATCTACGTCAAGAACTTTTCATCTGGACTGCCAAAAGCGCAAATACAGAATTGTGCAAACAGCAATTCTTGTGCTGCCGAAAGTGCAGTTCAGGTGCGGCCAAAATCGCAATCTAATAAGACTGATAAGAATAAAACAGAGAGGAACCATCCTTTCCTCCCGGATGAAACGGACAGGCTGACCCAGCGAGAACAGCTTGAAGATTATTTTTATCAGGCATTGGAGGTCGAACTGCTGCTCCGGCTCTGCCCGGATGATGAGGACGCCATCTATCAAATCGTGGACTTGCTTGTGGACACTTGCTCCACCAAACGCAAGATGTTGAGGATTGCCGGGGATGATAAGCCCACCGAAGTGGTGCGCAGTCGGCTGAAAAAGCTGAACGCAGACCATATCCGCTTCGTGCTAGGCTGTCTGGCAGAGAACACTTCCCCAGTGCGAAACATGAAGCAATATTTGTTGGCAGCACTGTTCAATGCGCCCACGACCATGAATCTCTATTATCAGAACAAAACGAACCACGACTTTGCGCGTGGCTCTCCGAAAGCGGGGTGATGTTATCGCAAAGAAAGCTACCACAATCGCCATCGTAAACCAAAAAGGCGGCACGGCCAAGACCACTACCTGTGAAAATCTTGGTATCGGTCTGGCAATGGAGGGCAAAAAGGTTCTGCTGGTGGATGTTGACCCGCAGGGTTCACTTACCATCAGTATGGGCTGGCAGCAGCCGGATGAGCTGTCCACCACATTGTCCACCCTTATGCAGAAAGCCATGAACGACCAGCCCATCCAGCCCGGTGAGGGCATCCTGCACCATGCGGAGGGCGTTGACCTTATCCCAGCTAACATCGAGCTGGCAGGAATGGAAGTTGCCCTTGTGAACAGCATGAACCGGGAAAAGATGCTCAAACAGGTGCTGGACAGTGCCAAACGCGAGTACGATTATATTCTGCTGGACTGCACTCCCTCGTTGGGAATGCTCACGGTCAATGCACTGGCGGCGGCAGACACGACACTGATTCCGATGCAAGCGCAATATCTTTCTGCCAAAGGTCTGGAGCAGCTCTTGCAGACGATTGGAAAAGTTCGGCGGCAGATAAACCCAAAACTGAAAATTGAGGGTATTCTGCTCACCATGACCGATAGCCGCACCATCTACGGCCAGCAAATCAGCAATCTAATCCGGCAAGGCTACGGAAAGCACCTGAAAGTATTCGAACAGACGATTCCCCGGTCTGTCCGTGCTGCGGAAATCAGTACGACAGGTAAAAGCATTTACCAGCATGACCCGAAAGGCAAGGTGGCAGAAGCCTACCATTCCATTGCAAAGGAGGTGGTGACCGATGCCGAAAAACGACTTAAACGTAACACTGAAAGGGATAGATGAGCTTTTATTTTCCATCGAGGAGCAACGGCAGGAAGAAAAAAGAGAGCAGGTACAGCAAATCCCCATTGATGAGCTGCATCCGTTCACCAACCATCCTTTCAAAGTTGTGGACGATGAAGCCATGACCCGAACAGTGGAAAGCATTGCTCAGTTTGGTGTGCTGGCTCCGCTTATCGCAAGGCCGCGCCCGGATGGTGACGGCTACGAGATTATCTCCGGCCACCGCCGCCAGTTCGCCGCAAAGATGGCCGGACTGGAAACTCTACCCGTCATCGTGCGTGATATGGACGATGATGCCGCCACGATTCTGATGGTTGATTCCAACTTGCAGCGAGAACACATCTCACCCAGCGAAAGAGCGTTCGCGTACAAAATGAAGCTGGATGCTCTAAAAAATCAAGGTGCTAGGTCGGATTTAACTTCCCGACAAGTTGTCGGGAAGTTGGAGGCTGCTGACGTGATAGGAAAAGCCACCGATGAAAGCGGCAGACAAGTACAGCGGTATGTCCGACTTACGAACCTTATTCCTGAACTGCTCAATATGGTGGACGAAAAAATGATTTCATTCAATCCTGCCGTAGAGCTGTCTTATCTCTCGCCTGAGCAACAGCAGGAAATGATAAAGGCGATGGACGATACGCAAAACGCACCTTCCGTTTCACAGGCAAAGCGCATCAAAGAACTGGCACAGAAAAGTCAATTCACCTCTGATGCCGTTGTTGCCATTATGGGAGAAGAAAAGAAAGGCGAACTGGACACAGTAACTATCAAAAACGACATCCTGCGCAAATACTTTCCGCGCAGTTACACGCCCCGGCAAATGGAAGAAAAAATCATACAGCTTTTGGATGCGTGGCAGAAAAAACGTCAGCGTGGCAACGAGCGTTGACGGCATATACGCCGAGAAGACCCGCTTGGGTCTTTTATTTTTGCAAAAATTTTGGAGACTAACTATTAAAAGTCAAGCCCCAAAATGAAAAAATCCGTCTGCCGACCGCTGCCCCTGACAAACAGCATTCAAATGCCATAATCAATGCAGCGAGGGCGACGGAGAGAATAGCAAAGCAAGCCCGGCCAACCCTCGCAGAAACAGAATAGCATTTGAATGCTTCGGTTTGTCAAGGGTTCGCTGCGCCAGCTAAGTTGTTCTTGGATTTGGCTCAGGCTCTGGAGAGAATCAGGCAGCTACAAGATATGCTTTGCCAGATTTCTGCAAGGCATAGATTAGCCGCACAAGTTTCTTCGTGGCATGGGATAAGGCAACATTGTAGTGCTTTCCTTCAGCACGTTTCTTGGCAAGATATTCAGCAAAGACGGGATTCCAGTGGCAGACGTACTTGGTTGCGTTGTAGAGGGCATATCGCAAATAACGAGAACCACGCTTCTCCATGTGAGCGTAACAGTTTGTAAGTTTTCCGGACTGGTATGTAGATGGAGAGCAGCCAGCGTAAGCAAGGATTTTGTCAGGAGATTCAAAGTTGGAAAAATCACCGATTTCAGCAAGAATCATGGCTGCTGACTGGATACCGACACCGGGAATAGAAAGAATCGGTGGATTCAGTTCATCCATGATTTTCTGAATAGAAACTTCAATTTCATCAATCTCGGAGGTGAGTTCCCGAATGAGTTTAATGGTATGCTTCAGTTCCAGAAATTTAGCAGGCATAACGGAACCAATGGAAGTTCTGGCAGCATCTCGAATCTGGATAGCCTTATCTTTGCCATAACGACCCTTGGATGCTGTCGCAAGAAGGTTTGTCAGCTTGGTGAGATGAATTTCTGAAATCTGTTTTGCACCGGGATATTCACTGAGGAGCGCATAAACCGAAGCAATATGGAGAGAGGGAACGAGCTTCTCCAGTTCTGGAAACAGAATCGTGACCAGTCTGGACACTGACTGCTTCAGCTTGGCTCTTTCACGAACCTTATCGAATCGGTATCTTGTTAGTGACTTTAACTCTTCGTTATGGTATGCTGTATCCGTGTAGGACTTGAGGTCTACATCGGACAATAGCATAGTTGCAATCGTTCTTGCATCCACACGATCGGTTTTGGTTTTGCGAAGGCTGAGACTTTTTCGGTACAGGTTGGTGTGCAAAGGATTCATGACATAGACGGCCAGGTCATTGTCAAGAAGAAATCCAAGAATGTTGTAGCTGTAATGTCCGGTAGCCTCAAGTCCTACTTTTATTTTGTCTGACTTTTTGGTACAGTCTCGAATCGTCTGAAGCAGCTGCTTGAAGCCATCCATGTTATTGGGGATGGTAATGCAGTCGGCACGAATCGTTCCGTCCGAGTCGAGAATACAGCAGTCGTGCTTATCCTTGGCAACGTCAATTCCAACACAAACCATTTTGATACCTCCGGCGTATTTATTTCGATGCTGTTCAGGACCACAGACTTCTTTGCTCTTGTAACCTCGTTCTAAATAAACCGTCTGGCGGTATCTAACTGATTAACATTTCAACAAAGAAGCTGTGGTTGGAGCCTCCCAAAAACCGTCTTTGCGGTAGTAACGCCTCACCAATCCACAGCACCCTGAAACTATTGTAGCATTCCGCTGGAGAGCGGTCTATAAATACTACTATTTTATTATACGAGGTAACGCCTATGAACAATACGATTGATTTCAATACCGCAAAGACTATCGACACCATGAGCAAGAAAATCGACCACATCGACGATACTGTGTCCGGCTTCTTCTCTTTCATGCACATGGTCATGCAGAACGAACTTGGCAATGCAGAGCCGTACTTTGCGGCAGTTTCTCCCGTTCTGGATTTGACCGTGATCCGGCCTGACGATGCACCGCATATCCTGCCCTGCTTCGATGAAGCAGATGAGGGCATCGGCATTTCCGAAGATGAACCGCTGGGCTTCCGCTACAACCCCAAGCAGGTCATTAAGCTGATGGGCAAGCGGTATCTGATTGGCCCGGTGATTTTCCATCGCTTCGATGATGATGGGGATTTTGCATCCCTAACGATGAGCGATATGTACACCATCCAGAAATATCTGGAAAGCAACAGTGTCACTCTGATGATCGACCGCGACAAGCTGACTTGCATCTGCATCGACTGAGGTACACATGAAGAAGTTTGATGTAGAAATCACAGAAACACTCCAGCGCACGGTTTCTGTCGAAGCTGTTTCACAGGAAGAAGCAGAGAAAATCGTCACGGAAGCGTGGAACAATGAGGACCATGTTCTCGATTCCACGGATTTTGTCAGTGTCGATTTCAAAACCGTGGGGGAGCAAGAACTTTCCGAGAACAGAAAAATGGAGATTCTTTTGGTTCAGCCCGGTATGTATCCGCAGAAAGTCACCATCGGCACAGAGCTGAAAGATTTTCAGGATGCAGTCGGTGGCACCATTGCGGCAAGCTATCCTTTCGATGATCCGGTTGCTATCGTGTATAACGATGAGGGCAAGCTGACTGGGTTACCCTTGAATCGCGCCATGCGTGATGAGCAGGGTCAAATGTATGATGCCGTTGCCGGAACCTTTCTGGTGGTGGGGTTGGGAGAGGAGGATTTTGCATCACTTTCCCCGGAGCTGGCACAGAAGTATGAGAAGCAATTTCACCAGCCGGAAACTTTTTTGAAATTGGGGAATCGCCTGTTGGTGATTCCTGTCCCGGACGATGCTGTGAAGTCTGCCGAGAATAAAGTCGTGAGCAAGCCACCAGCGGAACATGACCGTTAAATCTAAACTTCTGCACGGGGGGTGGTAAAATGCAGGAAGAAGTCGAGCAGAAAACATTCAACATCGTGGTGTCTACTACAAAGTTGACCGCCCGGACAATTCTTAATGCCGGAAAAGCTGCCATTCAACAGCAGCAAGCGAAGATGGCTGGCGGCAAACAGAGCGTCCGAATGCTACTGCGGCAGAATCGTGGTGTTTCCAGTGTGGAAATCGACAAAACAAATATCCGTGGGTTTGAACGGTATGCAAAAAAATATGGCATTGACTATGCTATTCGCAAGGACAACTCTGAAATGCCGCCCCGGTATCTGGTCTTTTTCAAAGCCCCAGATGTGGAGGCATTTAATGCGGCTTTCAAAGAATATTCCGTATCCCTTCTGAGTAAAACCAAGCGACCCTCTGTACTGGAAAAGCTGCATGAGCTGGTGCAAGCCGCAGCAGAACTTCCCGGCAAGGTGCGCCGCAAGGAACAGGAGCGCGGACTATGACCACAAAAAAGCTGACGAAGCTGCTTGCTCTGTATCTACCCTATATCCTGCTGGGACTGGTGGCAACAAATTTCGGTGAAGCATGGCGGCTGGCCGAGGGCAAAGAACTGGGCGATAAAATCATGTCTATGGTGGGAACGCTGCCTTTAGCCTTTGCGAATCCGCTGCCCAGTTTGCACCCATTGGATTTGCTTATCGGCTTTTTCTGCGGCGCAGGGTTACGGCTTGCCGTATATTTGCGAAGCAAAAATGCAAAGAAATATCGGCACGGCATGGAATATGGCTCTGCCCGATGGGGCACACCCAAGGACATTGAACCTTTTCAAGCTCCCAAGTTTGCCGATAACATCATCCTGACAAAAACGGAACGTCTGATGATGAGCAATCGCCCACCTGACCCCAAGAACGCCCGAAACAAAAATGTGTTGGTAGTCGGTGGCTCTGGCAGCGGTAAGACGCGCTTTTGGCTGAAACCGAATCTCCTGCAATGCCACAGCTCCTATGTGGTCACTGACCCGAAAGGAACGATAGTTCTCGAATGTGGGCAGGCCATGTTGAAGAATGGCTACAAGGTAAAAATCCTGAACACTATCAACTTCAAAAAGTCGATGCACTACAATCCGTTCAGCTACGTTCACAGCGAAAAAGACATTTTGAAGCTGGTGACAACGCTTATGACCAACACCAAGGGTGAGGGGTCTGGCGGCGATCCATTTTGGGAGAAAAGTGAACGTCTTTTGCTTACCGCTCTTATCGCCTATCTGCATTATGAAGCCCCTGTCGAGGAACAGAATTTCGCTACGCTGCTGGAAATGCTCAATACCATGCAGGTGTTGGAGGACGATGAAGAATACCAAAATCCAGTTGATTTGCTCTTTGAGGATTTAGCCAAAAAGAAGCCGAACAGCTTTGCAGGACGGCAGTACAAGCTCTATAAATTAGCTGCCGGAAAGACCGCAAAATCCATCCTCATTTCCTGCGGTGCTAGGCTTGCTCCATTCGACATTCAAGAATTGCGCGATTTAACGATGTATGATGAGCTACAACTGGATACGCTGGGAGATAAGAAAACAGCTCTGTTCCTCATCATGTCGGATACGGACAGCACCTTTAATTTCCTGATTTCGATGGTCTACACCCAGCTTTTTAACCTCTTGTGCGACAAAGCGGATGATGTGTACGGTGGCAAGCTGCCTATTCATGTGCGCTGTCTGATTGACGAGTGCGCCAACATCGGGCAGATTCCAAATCTGGAAAAGCTGGTGGCAACCATCCGTAGCCGTGAGATTTCGGCTTGCCTTGTTTTGCAGGCGAAAAGCCAGTTAAAGGCCATCTACAAAGACAATGCCGACACCATCATCGGCAATATGGACAGTCAGATTTTTCTCGGCGGTTCGGAACCCGGCACACTGAAAGACTTGTCTGAAATGCTGGGCAAGGAAACGATTGATGCGTTCAATACCTCGGACACGCGCGGCAACAGCCCAAGCTACGGAACAAATTACTCCAAGTTGGGTCACGAATTATTGAGCCGGGATGAGTTAGCTGTGATGGATGGCGGCAAGTGCATCCTGCAACTGCGCGGTGTGCGGCCTTTCCTCTCGGACAAGTACGATTTGACTCAGCACCCGAACTACAAGCTCACTTCTGATTTTGACGAAAAGAACCGATTCGATATTGAAAAATATCTGAACCGAAAAGCAAAAATCCACCCCGGTGATGAGTTCATCGTGGTGGACGCTGATTCGCTCCCGTCTGCCTGATTCGGTAGGCGGCTTTATTTTTACCCGGCCAGAGAGGTACACCAGCAAGTCAACTCCCACCGCAGCTTGCGGCTCAACTATTATGGCTTCAGGTGTGTACGGACGGTCTACAAGTTTTCAATTATAAAGGAGAAACGACTATGGAATTCTTTAACTCTGCTATCGAAGTTCTTCAGACTCTGGTTGTCGCTCTGGGTGCTGGCCTCGGCGTTTGGGGTGCCATCAACCTGCTGGAAGGTTATGGCAACGATAACCCCGGCAGCAAGAGTCAGGGTATGAAGCAGCTCATGGCTGGCGGCGGTGTCGCGCTGGTCGGCATTACCCTGATTCCTCTGCTGAGCGGCCTGTTCGGTTAAGAACAGCGGGCGGATTTATTCCGCCTGTACATACGCAATCGCTTCAATCCTCGCTGTGGATAACAGCCCCTATTATAATAGGAAGTGAATTGCTGCAAGACTATCCACCCATCAACGAAAGGCGGTGCTATTATGCAGCTTCTGACCCACATTATTTTTGTTCTGAACCTTCTCAAGACCCTTATCAACCACTTCACCTAAAGGACGGTGACTGCTGAATGGAAACCGTTCTCAAAGCCATAGCCGATTGGATAAAGGGTATCCTGACGGCTGGCATCATGTCAAACCTGTCCGGGCTGTTCGATGCCGTAAATGAGCAGGTCGGTGACATTGCGCAACAGGTCGGCACACGGCCATCGGCCTTTGAACCACGCGTTTTTTCGATGATCGAATCGCTCTCCCGGAATGTGGTTCTGCCGATTGCGGGCATTATCCTCACATTTATCGCCTGTTACGAACTGATTGAAATGATAACCCAGCATAACAACATGGCGCAGTTTGAGCCAGCACTTATTATGCGCTGGATTTTCAAGACCGCTGTTTCAGTATGGTTCATCTCCAACACGTTCGATATTGTGATGGCAGTCTTTGACCTGACGCAGAAAGTCGTGTCCGATTCCAGCGGCATTATTGCGGGCAATACTCGCGTCAATGAAATCGGCCTGTCGATGCTGGAAGCCAGTCTGATGCAAATGGATGTCGGTCCACTCTTCGGGCTTTTTTTGCAGAGCTTCTTCATCGGCATCACCATGAGAATCCTCTCAATCGTGATTTTCGTCATTGTGTACGGACGCATGATTGAGATCTACTGTATGGTGAGCCTTGCGCCGATTCCCATGGCAACATGGGGCAACCATGAACAGAGCCACATGGGACAGAACTATCTGAAATGCTTGTTTGCGCTGGGATTTCAGGGCTTTCTCATCCTCATCTGCGTGGCCATCTATGCCGTGTTGATTCAGAATGTGGCGATTTCCGGCGATGCCATCAATTCGATCTGGGGCATTGTCGGCTACACCGTCTTGCTCTGTTTCAGTCTGTTCAAAACCAGCTCCGTGACGAAATCTGTTCTCGGAGCGCATTAAAGGGGGTGCTTTATTGGCTGCGTATATTTCTGTTCCTCGCGATTTGACCAAGGTGAAGTCAAAAGTGGCTTTCAACCTGACAAAGCGGCAGCTCATCTGCTTCGGAACGGCGGCACTGATTGGAGTGCCGCTTTTCTTTTTGCTCCGGGATTCCGGCGGCAACTCTGCCGCTACCCTTGGCATGATGGCAGTTATGCTCCCGGCTTTTTTTCTCGGCATGTACGAGAAAAATGGACAGCCGCTGGAAAAGCTGCTGTCATATTATGTCCGGGCGCGATTCCTGCGCCCGAAAATCCGGCCTTATAAGACCGAAAATTACTATGCGCTGCTCATGAAAGGAGGCATGAACCATGATTCCGTTTTGGAAAAAGACCGATAAAGGCGGCAAGAAAACGCCGCCGAAACCCGCTATTCCTCACACGGCACAGCAGTCCATTCCCATGCAGCGGATGTTTGAGGATGGAACCTGCCGGGTGAGGGCAAACTACTACACCCGGACGATTGCCTATCAGGATATTAACTATCAGCTGGCACAACAAGAGGACAAAAACGCGATTTTCGAGGAATGGTGTTCGTTCCTCAACTTCTTCGACAGCTCTATCAAGTTTGAGCTGTCCTTTGTGAACATGGCAACGGACAGTTCAGAATTCGAGAAAAGCATCCGCATTCCATTCCAGAAAGACGGTTTCGATGATGTGCGGGCTGAGTATTCGCTGATGCTACGCCAGCAGCTTGCCAAGGGCAATAATGGTCTGACTAAGACCAAGTTCATCACCTTCGGCGTGGAGGGCGAGAGTATGCGTCAGGTGAAAACACGGCTCGACCATGTGCAGAACGATCTGCTCAACAACTTCCACCGTTTGGGTGTTCAGGCCAAGCCGCTGAATGGTACGGAACGGCTCAAGCTCATGCACGATATGTTCCACATGGACGGTGAATCGAAGTTCCGTTTTGAATGGAATGATCTCGTGAAAAGCGGCCTTTCGGTGAAAGATGCCATTGCACCGACTGCTTTCGCTTTCAAAAATTCCCGGACGTTCCAAATGGGCGGAATCTACTGTGCCGCCAGTTTTCTGAGCATCACGGCCTCCGACATCAGCGACCAGCTTCTGAAAGATTTTTTGGATATGGATTCCAGCCAGATTGTCACCATGCACATTCAGAGCGTTGACCAAAACCGCGCCATTAAAACGGTCAAGCGCACGATTACTGAACTTGATAGAAGCAAGATTGAGGAGCAGAAGAAAGCAATCCGCGCCGGGTATGATATTGACATCATTCCGTCCGATTTGGCGACCTATGGCCGTGATGCCAAAGCCCTGCTGAAAGAATTGCAGAGCCAGAACGAGCGAATGTTTTTGGTGACATTCCTCGTGCTGAACACCGGGCGTACCGAACAGGAACTGGAAAACAATGTCTTTCAGGCAAGCTCCATCGCACAGAAGCACAACTGCAATCTGTGCCGCTTGGATTACCAGCAGGAACAGGGGCTTATGTCCTCTCTGCCGCTGGCCGATAATCAGATTGAGATTCAGCGCGGCCTTACTACCAGCAGTACGGCCATTTTCATTCCATTCACCACACAGGAGCTTTACCAGTCCGGCAAAGAATCTCTGTACTACGGTTTGAATGCTCTCTCCAACAATTTGATTATGGTGGACAGAAAGAAGCTGAAAAATCCGAATGGACTTATCCTCGGTACTCCCGGCTCCGGCAAAAGTTTCTCGGCAAAGCGTGAAATCGCAAATGCCTTTCTGGTGACGGATGATGATATTATCATCAACGACCCCGAAGGCGAATATTCCCCACTGGTAAACCGACTGAAAGGACAGGTCATTAAAATCAGCCCCAACAGCACCCAGTTCATCAACCCGATGGACATTAACGCCAACTATTCGGAAGAAGATAATCCGCTGTCCCTGAAAGCGGACTTTATTCTTTCTCTGTGCGAACTGGTTGTCGGCGGCAAGGAAGGTCTGCTCCCGGTGGAAAAGACGGTCATTGACCGCTGTGTGCATCTGATTTATCGGAAATATTTTGCTGACCCCTGCCCGGAGAATATGCCGATTCTGGAGGACTTGTACAACGCCCTGCTCCAGCAGGACGAGAAAGAAGCTCATCATGTTGCTACCGCTCTGGAAATCTACGTCAAGGGCAGTCTGAATCTGTTCAACCACCGCACCAACGTGAACGTCAACAACAGAATCGTCTGTTATGACATTAAAGAACTGGGCAAGCAGATGAAGAAGCTCGGTATGCTCATCGTGCAGGATCAGGTCTGGGGACGTGTCACTGCCAATCGTAGTAGCGGAAAGTCCACCCGATATTATATGGACGAGATGCACCTCCTCTTAAAAGAGGAGCAGACTGCGGCCTATTCTGTGGAGATTTGGAAGCGGTTCAGAAAATGGGGCGGAGTGCCGACTGGATTAACGCAGAACGTCAAAGACCTGCTTTCTTCGCGTGAGGTCGAGAATATTTTCGAGAACAGCGACATGATCATCATGCTGAATCAGGCCGCTGGCGACCGTCAAATCCTCGCAAAGCAGCTCAACATCTCGCCCCATCAGCTTTCCTATGTGACGCACTCCGGTGAAGGTGAAGGACTGCTTTTCTTCGGCAATGTTATTCTCCCGTTCGTGGACAGATTCCCCACCGATTTGGAACTGTATCGCATCATGACCACGAAGTTGGGTGAGGTTTCGGAGGGCAAAAAGGAATGAGCAATCCGAAGCTGAACTTCAAAGAGGAAACGTCAGCCAAAAAGACACGCTCTCCCCCGAAGAAAGCGAGGGTCGAGCAGTCCACGCCCAAAAAGAAGAAGCTGAAACTCGATGCGGACAAGGCCGCAGAAAAAAACCAGCATTTGCGATTTGGCAAGGCAGAACTGACCCCGGACGAACTGAGCCGTTTGAGCAAAGCGCAAAAGCGCGAGATGTACGCTGCCAATGCCGCCCGGACTGCGGTGCATCGGGAAATCGACCAGTATGAGGAAGATAATGTCGGTGTGCAGGCGTTGAGCGAGGGTGAAAAGGCCGCTGGAAATGTCCGCGATATTTCCAAGAGCCGCTATGCCCGGAAACTGAAAAAGAAAGCCAAGGTGCAGGGCAAGAAAAACTCCAAAACCGCAAAATCTTCTGCGCAAGAACCAACTGCATCACAAAATGCAGGAGATTCCGGCATCGGTACCCGTGAGGGTGGTTCCAATTGGCTCTCCCGATGGCGGCAGAAACATGACATTCGACAGAGCTACTATGCCGCAGCCCGGTCTGGTGGCACAGCGGCACAGACCGTTGGAAGCAAAAAAGCTGTATCCGGCGGTGCATCTGCCGCACGGTCTGGTGTAGAACAAGTAGTGGACAAGGGAAAATCTGTGGTCGGTTCGGCAGTAAACAGCCTTATGACCGCCGCAAAGAGTAACGCGCACGTTCTTGTAATCGTGGGCGTTTTTGTTTTGCTCATCCTGATGGTGATGTCTGGCTTTTCCTCCTGCGGCGTCCTCTTTTCGGGCAGTACCCAAGTATCCGGGCAGACGATTTATTCTGCCGAGGACAGGGACATTCGCGGTGCAGAACAGGACTACAAGAAGCTGGAAAAGGAACTGGACAAAAAAATCAAGCGCACTCCGCAAGACCATCCGGGCTACAACGAGTACCAGTACCATCTTGATCCCATCGAGCATGACCCGTGGCAGCTCACTTCCTTTCTGACTACTCTGTATGACGATTATACCCGGTCGGAAGTGCAGGGCAAATTGAAGGAAATCTTCAAAAAGCAGTACAAGCTCACCACATGGGTAGAAGTGCAGATTCGGTACAAGACCGTATGGGTCATTAGTCCTGCGGGCATCCCGGTTCCTACACAGGTGCCGTATGAGTACAAGATTTTCCACACCAAACTGGAAAACAAGGGTCTGGAAGTTGTTATCCGGGAAGAGCTGACCGAAGATCAGTGGAAACGGTACGAGATTTTTCAGGACACACTGGGCGGTCGGCCTTACCTGTTCAACGGCGGTCTGCCGCCCGGTGGCTCGGATGGCTCCGGCGCACCCGGCATCGACTATCAGGTTCCTGCGGAGGCCCTGACTGACAGTGAATTTGCAGCCATCTATGAGGAAGCCAAGAAATACGTTGGCACTCCCTACGTTTGGGGCGGTAGTTCCCCCGAAACTGGCTTTGACTGTTCCGGCTACGTTTGCTGGGTCTACAACCAGAACGGCTATGATGTTGGGCGCACTACTGCCAACGGATTGTGGCAGAAGAGCCAGCATATTTCTGAAGCCGAAGCAAAGCCCGGTGACTTGGTTTTCTTCAAAGGAACGTATGATACGCCGGGGATGAGCCATTGCGGAATCTATCTCGGTAATGGCATGATGGTCAGTGCCGGAGACCCCATCAAATATGCTGACATCCACTCGTCCTACTGGCAACAGTATCTTGCCGGATTCGGACGGCTTTCAAAATGATTGGAGGGTTCTATTATGAGCGAAAAACTGGAAAAACTGCGGGCGATGCTCGAAAAAGAGAAAGAGCGGCGCATCAAGCTGAACAACCGCATTGAGATTCTGGAGCGGCGGATTCAGGAAGCCGAGGCCGCCGAGGTGAACGAAATGGTGCGCAGTGCAAAGGTCAGCCCGGAACAGCTTGCCGTCCTGCTGCGGCAGTCGGCCAACACCACCCCGAACCCGGCTGCGCTGGCCGCTGTGGGTGCAACTTTTGACAAGGAGGAAGATGTCAATGATGAAGATTAAGAAATTCGGCGCACTGCTGGTATCGGCGGTGCTGTGCATCGGCATGGCTGCTCCTGCTTTCGCCTATGAGGGCGATACCACCCCGGTGGAAGAACCTGTCCTGCCGGAAATCGTAGAGGAAGAAGATGCTGTCACCATTACGGATGAGGAAACGGGCGCACTGACCCCGGAGGGCAATCTGACACTGGTGGACGATTATCACACCAACTACTCCGATGGCAGCGGCCAGCAGTTCATTACGATGGTGAGCAAGTCGGGTGCGACATTCTACTTGGTCATTGACCGCAATGCCAAGGGGCAGCAGACCGTCCACTTTATGAACCTTGTGGACGAAGCGGATTTGCTGGCCTTGATGGAGGAAGAAGCAGCAGAAGCCTACAACGCCGAAAAAGAAGCGGCGAAGCAGGCGGAACTGGACAAGCTGAAAGCCGAGGAAGAAGCCAAGAAAGCCGCAGAAGAAGCTGCTGCATCCGATGCAGAACAGCCGAAAGAAAATAAAGTCACAAAGTATGCTGCGGCGTTTCTCGGTGTCGTGGCTCTGATTGCGCTAGTGGCGGGCGGCGGCTTTTATTTCTTCATCCAGCAGAAGCACAAGAAACAGGCAGAAAAAGAAGCTGCTGACCCTGATGCGGACTACACCGAGGACAACGGCAATTTCGAGATTCCCCCGGAAGATGATTCGGACGATGAGGATACTTCTGAGGAACAGGATGTAACACCCATCTGATTTTAAGGCGGCGATTGCCGCCTACATACCATAATTCAAACTAGATTGGAGGGATTTCTTATCGCAAAATTGATCGTGACCGAAAAACCGTCCGTGGCAATGGCTTATGCCAAAGTCTTAGGTGCGCATGGACGGCAGGATGGCTACCTTGAGGGTAGCGGCTATCTCATAAGCTGGTGTGTCGGGCATCTAGTGGAGCTTGCACCGCCCAGTGCCTACGGTGAGCGGTATGTAAAGTGGAACATTGCTGATTTACCCATCCTGCCGGAAAAATGGCAGTATCTGGTGTCTGCCAGCACTAAAAAGCAGTTTTTTGTTCTGAAAAAGCTCCTGCACCGGGCAGACGTTGAGACCGTGGTAAACAGTTGTGACGCAGGCCGCGAGGGAGAGCTAATCTTTCGGCTTGTCTACGAACAGGCAGGGTGCAGGAAGCCAGTTTCCCGTCTGTGGCTTTCCAGCATGGAGGATAATGCTATCCGTGAGGGCTTTGCAAATCTGAAACCGTCAACTGAATATGATGCACTGTATCAGGCTGCACTCTGCCGGGAACGTGCCGATTGGATGGTCGGCATCAACTGTTCCCGGCTTTTTTCCTGCCTGTATGGTCGGCCTTTGGCAGTCGGGCGTGTTATGACCCCGACACTTGCCATGACGGTGGAACGAGAAGCCGCCATTGCCGCTTTTGTGCCGGAAAAGTTCTACACGGTGGCTCTGGAACTGACGAGTGGTTTTGTGGCATCCAGCCGCCGCATTTCGGAAAAAGATGCAGCAGAAAAGCTCCTTGCGGAGTGCAGAAAGGAGATGGTATCCACGATTCAAAAAATCACGCGCAAGGAAAAGGCCGAAAATCCACCGCCGCTCTATGACCTCACCACACTCCAGCGTGATGCAAACCGTCTGCTGGGTTACAGTGCGCATCAAACGCTGAAGTATGCGCAGAGCCTTTATGAGAAAAAACTCACCACCTACCCACGCACCGATAGCTGCTATATCGCAGACGAGGATGAAGAAATGCTGGAAGAACTGGCCGAGGAACTGGAAGGATTTCTCGGCATCACTCCTGAAGATGTGGACGATGCCGTTCCCCGGACACGGCGCACCGTCAACCGGGAAAAAGTCGCCGACCATCACGCTATCCTGCCTACCCGTAGTATGTTGCAAGCTGATTTGGACGCACTGCCCAAGGGGGAGCAGCAGATCCTGAAGTTGATCATCGCCAGAACCCTGATGGCGGTCAGTAAGCCGTTCCGCTATCTGGAAACCCTGCTCACCACCGAATGTGCGGGCGAAGAATTCACCGCCAAAGGGAAGGAAATTCTGGACGAGGGATGGAAAGCTGTGGAGCGCAAGGTGCTGGCCGATATTCTGAGCCGTAAAAAGGAGTTCACCGCTCTGCCGCCCGTGGAAGAAAGCGAGTGCGGCATCCTCAACGCTGAACTGAAAGAAGGCCAAACCTCGCCGCCGAAGCATTTCACGGAAGATACGCTCCTGCACTCTATGGAAACCGCCAGCGCAGAATCCATGCCGGAAGATGCAGAGCGTCAGGGCATCGGAACTCCGGCCACTCGTGCCGCTACAATCGAAAAGCTGGTGGAGAAAGGTTTTCTGGAACGCAAGGGCGACAAGAAAACCAAGGTGCTACTGCCCACCAACAAAGGTAAAGCCCTTATCACTGTAATGCCCGAAGAAATCCAGTCCGCTGACATGACTGCCGACTGGGAAACAAAACTGTTGCGCGTGGAGCGCGGCGAGATGGAGCCAGAAACATTTATGACTGAAATCAACGATATGATCTCCTCGCTGGTAAACACCACCGAGGCCGTGAAAGGAGCGAGTGCGCTTATGAAAAATAAAGTGATTGGTGTCTGCCCGAACTGTGACAAATCTGTTGTGGAGCGTGAAAAGGGCTATTTCTGCGAGAACCGCGAGTGCCGCTTTGTCCTGTGGAAAGATAACGCATTCTTTAAGCGGCTGGACAAGCGCATGGATGCTCATGTAGCCGACAAGCTGCTGCGGGATGGCCGTGTCCGCCTGAAAGATTGCCGCAGTGCCAAGGGCAAGACCTACAATGCAACGGTTTTGCTGACCACTGAAGCCGATGGTCGCAGCAAATTCTCGCTGGAATTTGAGGGCAGTTGCTGATGGAAAAGCTAAATGAAGCGGTCTACCTCATCAACGATGAACGCTATCTGCACCTCCGAGAAAATAGCGCAGGTGTTGGCTTTGCCACTTATAATAAGGTAACGGGCGAACCGCTGGAAAGCGGGCAGATTTCCGAAAAGAATCTGCCGCCGGATGGCAGGAACATGATGGCTGCTGCTCGGAACTGGTATCTGTTTGTACTTTCGGAAGATGAGCGCAAGGTCATCCAACTTGAAAGCATAAAAATTCTCGAAAGCGTTCCCGCATCCGGCATCCACAAACGGCGTATTTGGGAGCCTGAAACGATGCCAAAAGATATTCGGCTCATCAACAGTCACTATGACGATCTCTACCGAATTCCTGATGGTGGTGTGATTCAAGTGGACTACCCGGATGGCCGCAGTTTTACGGCAAAGCTGGAACATTTGGATGATTACCACTTTGATATGGGCGGTCTGGGCAATGTGTTCCACATCTGCCAGTTTGCCGATGTTATGGGCAGGAACCACGCAGATTTCTACCCAGAAATTCAGACGCAGGATAATCAGGGTGCATGGGAGCTGGGCGGCAAGGGCTATATTGCTATCCAGTCCTGTGATGATGGCTGGGATTATACACTTTATCACAGCGACTTTTCCGTGATGGATGGCGGGCAGGTTGACGCGCCGGAGCTGACAATTCAGGAAGTCAGGGAGCAGATTCTGGAAGCACATCACATGGAAAAGGGGCGACGGCTGTTGCAGGACTATGACTTCGTCATGGACAGAGCCGCAGAAGCTGAAGAACTTGGTGCAAACAACCGCCCTTCCACATTGGAAAAGCTGGCTTCACTGGCTGGCGCAAAAGAAAAATGCGATGCTCAGGAGTGCAACCCAGCCGGGTGTAGGAAAGTGGGGGATGTCCATGAACTTTGATGGTGAAGAGCTGATGCTGATGATGCTCTACAATCCCGGCTCCCGGTCAGGCTTGATGCAGGAACTACGTTTGATGCAGTGCTATCTGATGCCGGATGAAACGGCACTGCGGGAATTGTCCGAGGGTGTTATCGAAAAGCTGAAACTCATGTCGGATGCCGATTTCGCAGAAGTCGAATTTCCGCTCAACTGATTTTTGCCGCCTGTTGGCGGCGTACATATCCTCTTTTGCGGTTGCAGATTATGTGCTATAATCAAATTACTTCCTCTATATACGTTTCCTTTTTCTTACTTGCGCCAGATTGTCAAGGAGTATAATCATGGATTTTTTTGATACGCAAATTCTTCTTCACAAATTTAGCAATAATAAGAATTCTCTCAATAAAAGTCTTGATGCAGACATTGAGAAACAAGATATAACGGGCGGTCAAATTTCATCTGTTGTTGCATTAGAGTTTCTGAGCGTTATGGAAAAAGACTGTAATCGCGCAAAAATGTACCCTGTCAAATTGGCAATCAACCATCCGCCTTTACCTACCCACTATCGCTTCAGAAGAAAAGGATGTGAAATAGGAAAACATAGAACTGATAAGATTGTCATCGATTTTAACAGCGAATTCGATAATATTGTGATTTATTCAAACGAGGCCATCAGTCAACTAATAAATCGAAAAGATCTTGATGGATTGCTGTTTTTTGCAAGAAATACTTATTGCAGGAAAGATTATATAACATTTCGTAATAAAGTGCAGTTCTTAATAGATAATAATTTATCTGTGGTTCCGATAACCCAAGAAATTGTGAATGTGATGCATCACATTTATGAAGAAATCAAAGGCGAGTACAATGTGAAAGCCAACTACAGAAATTCCTTTATGGATTTACTGATTCTTGCCACAGCGGTCACATATAAGAGATACCTTTACACTAAAGACAAAGAACTTCAGAAACTTGTAGTACGGTATTGCAACTATGATTCTGGAATTGATGCTGCAAATGGAACGGCACATATTGAATCTTCAGCTATAAAGAATAACGGACAGGACAATAAGGGGTTTGTAAATAACAAATGGCGTCTTATACGTTCATAATAGTTTACTGCTGGTGACAGTGTGTACGAAAAATATTAACCCTAAAAGATGTGGTCTTGATAGCACTTGCGGATTTATGTTATACTAATAATACTTTATCGATTAAGACTTAAAACTGAAAGCGAGGACAGCCAATGGACACCATCAAGCGTTCTCCCCTTGACCGCCTGCTCTTTGCCACTTTTCTGAAAGGCCGTACATCTTCTCGTGAGATTCTGAATGAAAAAGGCGAGATTTCCCCTGAAGAAAATCAGAAAATCTTAAACGAAACCAATGAGATCATCAACGATGATTCCACCTATCCGTTCATTAGTTACCTTTCGGACTTGCTTGCAAAATCCAAGCCGTCCGATGATGTAGTCAAAAAGCTGCACGACTGCATCGACAAGGTTGCGGTGGCACTGGGACAGGACAGCACCGATGTGTTCCGCGCCCTGCTTACAAAACTGATCGAGCAGCCGGAGGAAAATCAGACATTTGACCGTCTACTTGAGATGGCAGAAAAATTCGCCGCAAAATACGATTAAAATACCATAGATTCCATAAGCGAGTGACCTGAAAAGGCCGCTCGCTTTTTTGTTTTCCACGAAACATGAAGGGAGGAACGCAATGCCAAACAAAACGCAAGAATACCTGAACCTCGCCCAGCAAACGGCAAAGGAACTGACCCGGTATTGGGAAAACTGGACGGACTATCTGACCACTGCATCCCGGTTGTATAAATACAGCTATGCAGACCAGCTCATGATCTACGCCCAGCGTCCTGATGCTACCGCCTGTGCCAGTTTCAACCTCTGGAACAACCGCATGAACCGCTACGTCAGGCATGGCTCCAAGGGCATCGCCCTGTTAGACCAGTCCAGCAGTGTCCCACGTCTGCACTATGTCTTTGATGTGAGCGATACCGGGGTGCGCCGCAATTCTCGTGACCCTGAGGTGTGGCAGCTCGGCCCTGATCTGGTTCAGCCTGTGTCCGAAATGCTTGCCAGAGAATACGGTGTCCGGCATGAACGAATCACCCAGCAGATCGCGGACATTTGCGGCAAGCTGGTGGATTCCTATTGGGATAACAACAGCGGTGACATTCTCGACATCGTTGACGGCTCGTTCCTGATGGATTATGATGAAGCCGGACAGGAGTTCCAGTTCAAAAGTGCCGCTGCAATCAGCATCACCTATGCTGTCCTTGAACGATGCGGTTTTGAGCCGGAAGGACATTTTGACCGGGACGATTTTCAGGCCATCTTCTCCTTTTCCACTCCTGCCGCCGTGTATGCGTTGGGCACCGCAGTCAGCGAGTGCAGCCGGGATGTGCTGCGCAACATCGAAAGAACCGTAAAGACGACAATCCGCCGCCGCAATGTAGAAAGGAGCCAGTATGAATATGAACAGCAGGAACGTGACCTACTCGACCATCGGGGATTATCAGCTCCCGAACCTGACCCTGCCCCGGCAGGAGAAAACACTGGGCAAGTACGGGCGACTGCGCCGGACTTACCTGATGAAGCATCGCCCGGTGCTGTACAACTCGATGCTTCTGTCGGGAACTCTGCATCCGCACCTGTTGGAGGTGGAGCAAACCGCAGAGAGCCGGATGCGGCAGACCATGCAGGAATTGCTGAAACAGAACCCGGCTCCGAACAAGGAGCAGTATCAGATGGAGTGGGTGCAGCACATGAACAGCCTGAAAGCACAGGCCGAGGAACTGGTGATGAACGAGCTGATTTACAGCTAAGTTTCTTCGATGCACACATTCCCACCGAAGCTGAACAAATTGAATCCATCGACCAAGCGGAGAGCGAAAAATCGCCCTCCGCTTTCTCTTTGTCACAGGCTGAGATCGAAAACGCGCTGCGGAGAGGTTCTAACTTTGAAAACAGCAAACTTCGCATCTGGAAAATTTATCAGCTCCAGCCTGACCGAAAACTCCGGGCAAAAGCTCTTGCCAACGAATATGCACCGTATG
>OLOG01000915.1_pt1 | contig 21915 bp, 21 predicted proteins | sample 1672351 | NCBI WGS metagenome assembly OLOG01 (sample SAMEA3136674, study PRJEB25190) | human gut metagenome | biome: human gut; feature: human-associated habitat; material: faeces | place: Austria | collected 2013 | reverse complement strand
AAACCGGGGCCACTGCGTTACAATGGTATCAACAACGATGGCTCTCTGCAGAAGAGCGATCGTTCCCGTTAACTCAATAGCTTGAGGAAACGCCGCTCCTTATTCAGGGGCGGTTGTTACTTTCTATGAGAAAGACACAGACTGATAATGGCAACACAATCGTGCAATTAAAATTTGCTGCAACACGCAGAAACGGCGGACCTATGGTCCGCCGTTTTCTTTACCATCGCTTCCCTGCTGCGCTCATTCTCCATTCTCCATTCTCAATTCTCCATTATAGCAAAAAAGGCGAACCTTACGGTTCGCCTTTTGTCTTACGATTTTTCGGTAATTAAGAGAAAATCCACTCCTGCTCCTGCTCCTCGCCGCAGTACTTCTGCAGCGTCTCGCGGACAGCGTGCGGGCCGCGGTTCATCTCGCCAAACATGCGGACAACGGTCTCGCCTACGCCGATCTCAAACAGGTTGACACCGAAGTAGTAGCGGTTTGCCAGCAGCGGATACAGCTGAGCCTCGCTTACGTCGTCGCCCAGCTTCGGGTTGCCCATCAGCGCACGGACATGCTCGATATTCGTGTCGGGGCTGAGGGTGAACTCGCTGCCGTTATCGTCCACGCCTTCCAGATAGCGCAGCCAGCCGGCCAGTACCAGCGGAATGTAAATCAGCCTGGTGGCACGGTGTGCGGGCAGCATGGAGTTATAGTAAGCGTACAGCGTGGTGCCGAAGCGCGGCGCAATCTTACGCGAGGTATCGGTTGCGGTACGCTGCGGGGAATCCTGCAGGAACGGGTTCGGATAACGTTCGCCGAGAACCTCGTGCAGGAATGCCTCCGGGTCGATAACGCCCGGGTCGGCTACCATCGGCATTGCCTCCTGCTCGCTCAGGCGCGTGATGAGGTTGACCAGCTCGGTGTCCTTCATCTCGTCGCTGATGCGGGTGTAGCCGAGCATGCAGCCGAATACGCCGAGGGCGGTATCCATCGGGTTCATGCAGGTGCTTACCTTCATCATCGCAGACTTCTCAACGATGTCGCGGCGGGTGATGATAACGCCGCACTGCTCGAGAGCCGGATGACCGTTCGGGAATGCGTTCTCGATGAGCAGGTAGTGCGGGCTTTCAGAGTTGACGTAAACAGCCGCGTGCGTGCCCTTTTCGGTTACGAACGGCTTTGCGTTCTCCAGACCGTCAGCCGCCAGCTTGTCTGCGATGCGGTTATCCGGATGCGGGGTAATCTTATCAATCATGGACAGCGGGAAGGTATTCTTCTTGAGCAGGAAGTAATACTCATCCTCGGTGATGAAGCCGTTTCTCTGCCATGCGCGTGCCATGTGACGGACAGCACGCTCCAGACGGGTGCCGTTATCCGAGCAGTTATCCAGCGAAACGAGTGCCAGCGGAGACAGACCGGCGCGGCAGCGCTCGAGGCACAGTGCGGTCAGCTTGCCGAAGAAGGACTGGCAGCCTTCCGGACCGTTCTCGCGGTCGTGCTTGTAGTCCGGCAGGAACTCACGGGTGTCGTCCTGAATGATATAGCCCTTCTCGGTCAGCGTAAAGCTGATCATCTGCAGGCTCGGCGCCAGGAAAATGTCCTTCAGGCGCAGCATGTCCTCGCTCAGCTTGAGGCTTTCGGTAACGGACGCAACCACTTCCTTGTTGATCGTGCCGTTGGAATACAGGGTGACAACCAGCGACAGATGATCGCAGGCGCGGTAGCAGCGGTCGATCAGTTCCTCATCGTAGCCGTCGCAGCAGATAATGCCGGTGTCGGACAGACCGGCGGTCAGCAGGCGCTGCGCCAGTACAGCCGGGAAGGCGCGGAACAGGTTGCCGGCGCCGAAATGCAGCCAAGTCGGTGCCTTGTGGGTGTTTTCGCGCACGGCGTCAATGTCGTACTGCGGCAGACGATAACCCTTCCATGCCACGTTATGTTTAATACTCTCTTTTGTAAGTTTCATAAAGAGGTCACTCCCTTTCAGCGAACGGACTGTACCGTTCTTCTCCAATCATATATAGTATAACAAAAAATCAGCCGTTTGCATAGGGAAAAACAGAATTATTCACAAAAAGCTGAAAGCGTGCTGCCAATGTTTTCAAATAAAACAAAAACCGCCCGAAGAGGCGGCTGATTGCCTTTATTCGGTGTTATATGCTATAATCAGTACGGACGTTGTTACATATTAGTGGTCAGGCCCGCTTTCCCCTGCGGATTTCGTATGGAGGGAGGTGGTGCTGATGTGGAAAAAGGCGTTTCAGCTTTTTGTATGTGCAGTGATTCTGCTGCTCATTTTATCCACAAAAGCGTGCTGACCACTCGGCGGCAACCAAGTGGTCAGCTAACTTTGTTTAGTTGAGAACTTGCGGGCTGACTGCTGTGACAGCGTCCCTTGGCTTTATTATAGCATATCCCCCGGTTTTGTCAAGCGACAGAGCCGGGGGACTGTTATCAGGTGGAGACAGGTTTCTCTCCGCTCTTACTCAAGAGTTTTCCGCAGCGGTCTTTCCATTCGGCAGCGCGCCATAGATACGGTTGACCAGCTTCATGCCGAAGTAGACCAGCACGATCTCGATCGGCAGCAGAATAAGGTTTTTCGGCACGCGCGTAACGAGCAGCACGCTAATCGCCTTGCCGCCGGTGACGGTCAGCCACAGGGTGTTCAGGCAGATATTGCAGAACAGGTTGATGCAGGTCTTTGCGCCGATGGCACGCCATACGGTGATCTTGCGCGGATACAGCCACAGACCCCAGATCAAACCGCCGACAACGGCTGTCAGCGTATAGCCCGGGAAATACGCGCCCATGGACAGGTTGCCCGCAAAGTAGCCGAGCACGTCGGTGCACACGCCGGCCATCATGCCGACGACCGGGCCGAACAGCATGCCGATCGACGCATTGCACAGGAAGCCGAAGCCGATACGCAGGTTGGGCGGCAGCTTGATCGACAGACCGAGCAGATCCAGCGTGACGTTGATCGCAATGAGCAGCGCCGTGACCGCCAGACAGCGGGTGGACCTCAGCTCACGCAGCGAGCGGACAAAGATATTCGGAGTTTTAGACATAGAAAAAGACACCTCCTAATCAAATTCATCTGTTGCCACAGCGATTTAGGAAAGTGCCTAAACAGTTGCAGCAGCGGGATGCGACCACAATACCGCAAGGAAAAGGCTCCCTTTCGTCCGCCGAACAACTCCCCGTTTCAGCGGCACTTAACGCATTGTGCTCTACTCTGCTTTTTCTGTTATAATTGTACCACGGTTTGGGCAGGTGTCAATACAGAAAATCCGTGGTCTGTCGGCTCGGTTTTGGTGCATTCTGCGGAATTGGGTGAAATGGCAGGCAATCTGTTAAACAAGGGTATCGGACAGCCTCCTCCCTGCTCCAGCGGGTTTACCGAAAAGTATAGAAAAAGAGCTGAAATCAAAAGATTTCAGCTCTTTAACTTGGTGCGGATGGGGGGACTTGAACCCCCACGTCCTTGCGAACACTAGCACCTGAAGCTAGCGCGTCTGCCATTCCGCCACATCCGCATATTTGGTTGTTGAAAGAAGGTGGTGCGAGTGACGGGACTTGAACCCGTACGTCGATCGACACACGCCCCTCAAACGTGCCTGTCTACCAGTTCCAGCACACTCGCATTGATCTCTCGCGGTGAACCGCTTGTCTCTCAGCGACAAGATATATTATAGCAGGGGTGTCCCCCTTTGTCAACAAAATTTGCGAAAAAATTTGAGAAATTTTCAAACACTGAAAATTATTATCAAAACAGGTGAAAATCGACACTTTTCCGCACTTTGTCTTCGGCTTCTGGTAACATGATAAACTGCTGTCCTTCGGGAAATTCCGTTGGCCGGCAGAAATTTTTTTATTTTTGTGCGGAGATGTTACGGCAAGCACCTCATGCACTCTGCCCCAATCCGCCCATCCCTCCGTATGGAGCGAGCGCTGAGATCTGGGCGGTGGGATTCCTTTTTTGCGGCGAGCAACCATTAAATATTTTAGAAGTTGTCGGCCTGCGGGCACCCACGCCGGTTGCAGAGTGCCACCGGCACTCTGCTAAGAGTCGCCTTTCCCTCCGTATGGAGCGGGCGCTGAGATCTGGGCGGTGGGATTCCATTCGCTGCGGCGAGCAACCATTAAATATTTTAGAGGTTGTCGGCCTACGGGCTCCCACGGCGGTTGAAACATGCCACTGGCATGTTTCTAAGAGCCGCCTTTCGAATCCCACCTTCGGAGCAAAAAACAACAGCCATCCGAATGGATGGCTGTTGTTTTGGCGGAGAAGGTGGGATTCGAACCCACGTGGCGTGTTACCGCCAACTCGATTTCGAGTCGAGCTCGTTATGACCACTTCGATACTTCTCCGTATCGCGCCTGTCTTACAGGCGCTTATTTATTCTATCATGCAATGACGGAAAATACAAGTGCTTTTTCCGAAATCGTAATAATTTTTATTTCACCAGGAAGGCATCCGGCAGATAACGGCCTTCCTCATTCTGGGAAAGCGTAGTCGGACTGGTGATCTCGCGGCCGCGGTAGACCATAACGGAGGACGAACCGCCGTCCAGCATGGATGCCTGATATGCGCCGTACTGCTCCATGATCTCGCCGCAGCGCTCGATCGAAATGCCGAACGAGTGCATCTGACGGCCGTCAACGACCATCATGATAACCGTGCCGTCCTTCGCCTGACCGATAGCCGTGCGCGGCTGCTGCTCGTTCAGGCCGGTGCCTGCGACCAGATTCTCACCGTTGATGATGAGCGCCGGGTGGAACTCCACCGCGTCGCGCAGACTGGAGGTATCATTGAACGCACCGACCTGCAGATGATCCTCGTTGTCAAAGCCGATGATCTTCCAGCCGTTGCCTACTGCGTCCTGATACTTCTCTCCCTGGCTTTTCAGAAAGCCGTACACGGTGCCGCCCGTGCCGTTGCCGTCAAAATCGGCAAAGCCGGAGGCGTTGATGCCCAGAATGGCGTCATAATCTCTCACCATATCGGATACGAACGAGCCGTAATCGCCAAGGCCCTCGCTCGTGCCGACATAGATATTCTCGGGCTTTTTGCAGAGCGCGACCTTGCCCGCATACTCCATGCCGAGCGTGTCCTCGCCGGTCTGCTCGACGATCAGGATGCCGTGCGCGGCGTTGACCGCCAGAACCGTGTCGCCCTGCTTCGTCTTGAGGCCGGTGTCGTAGTGCGTCTGGCTCGGCTCGCCGATCAGGTCGATGTTGATCTCGTCGTAGCCGTTCTCCAGATACTCCGGATTATCCGCCAGAAAGCGCTCAAATTCGCTCTCGTCCAGCTCACTGAACATGGCATAGAATTTGTCCTTCGGTGTTTCGGCGGTGTCCTCCTCTTTCTCCTCCCATGCGCCGTCCCAGTTGCTGACGATGCCCTCCTGCTTCTGGTTCATCAGGTAGCGCTTGGTCATCACCTCGTTGATGATGTTCTCCGGGATGAACCAGGTGGCCAGCCACTGGTGCGTCATGGTGCCCATTGCGGTTTCGATGTACCACTCACGCCAGCGAGTGACGAACGCGTTCGGTGTGTACAGAAGAAACGGATACACAACCGTGATGCCGATCAGAAAAAAGCAGGTCAGTCCCAGTGCGAAGCGGTGTTTTGCGCCGTTCATTCGTGTTGCTCCTTCTCTCTCAGTCCGGGAACCGCGGGATACGGTTCGGGTTTGTCTCTATCACTATCTCTTAACCTTTGCGGTTGTTGTTCGGGGTGCGGCGGCGATGACGGTGATTGGTCGTCTTGCTCTGTGTCGTCTTGCTCTGTGCCGTCTTGTTCTGCTGCTGTGCGGGCTTCTGCGCAGACCTGCGGCCGTGTCCCCTGCCCTTCTTCTCCTGCTGCGGAGCGGCCTTGCCATCCGCCTTTGCGGCACGAGCGGCCAGTGCGGCCTCGACCTTTCTGCGGATGCGTGCGGCAGCCTCATCGCTGAGCGCATACGCGCGGCTCGGCGTGTGAGCGTCTACGCGCGGCTCGTTCTTCTCGAAGCGGGCGTACGGATCGCTGCGGCGGCCTCTGCGTCTCGAATCATTTCGGTCGTTTCTGCCCTTGCGGGAGCGCGGCGCGGCTGCCTTCGCCTGCTGCTCGGTCTGCTGCTCGGCGGCCTTCTCGCGGCGGGACGGACGCGCTCTCGCCTGACGCGCCTTCTTCTTGGCTTCCTTTTCGCGGGCCACATCTGCGGCGACCTCCTCGGCGGTGGCATTCTCGGAGACCGGCTTGCGGCGGGAGCGCTTGTTGGTCGTCCTACGCTGACCGGACTCGCGCTTCTCCTCCTCCTTTTCCTCGTGCGGAATCTCACCGGCAACCGGAATGCGCTTGCCGATCAGCTTTTCGATATCCTTGAGGTACGGACGCTCGGAGCGGTCGCAGAAGGAAATCGCGGTGCCCTCCTGACCGGCACGGCCGGTGCGGCCGATACGGTGCACATAGGTTTCCGGAATATTCGGCAGGTCAAAGTTGATAACGAGCGGCAGGTCGTTGATGTCGATGCCGCGCGCGGCAATGTCGGTCGCAACCAGAACCGCGATCTTGCACTCCTTAAAGTCCGCGAGCGCACGCTGGCGCTGATTCTGCGACTTGTCGCCGTGGATGGACTTGGTCTTGATGCCCGCACGGTTGAGGTCGCGCGCGACCCGGTCTGCGCCGTGCTTGGTGCGGGTGAACACCAGAACCTGGTGTACATTGCTTTGACGGATGATATCCGGCAGAAGTTCCCTCTTTTCCTGCTTTTCCACAAAATAAAGCTGCTGCTCGATCTTGTCCGCCGGTTTTGCGCTCGGCGTTACCGAGATATGCTCCGGCTCATGCAGCATTTTCTCTGCCAGATCGGCAATCTCCGCCGGAATGGTCGCCGAGAACAGCAGGGTCTGGCGCTTTTTCGGCAGGAACTTGACGATGCGCTTGACATCCGGGAAAAAGCCCATATCGAGCATGCGGTCGGCCTCGTCGAGCACGAAAAACTCTGCCTTGTCCAGCTTTACGATCTTCTGACCCATCAGATCCCACAGACGGCCCGGCGTGGCAATGAGAATATCCACACCGCGTTCGATCGCCTCGACCTGCGGCACCTGCGATACGCCGCCGAAGATGACCGCCGCACTGCACGGCACATAGCGCGCGTACTGGCACACGTTTTCGTAAATCTGCAGCGCAAGCTCGCGCGTCGGCGTGAGGATGAGCGCACGGATGGTGCCCTTTCTGCCCTCGCTCTTTGCCAGGCGCTGGATGATCGGCACTGCGAACGCACAGGTCTTGCCCGTGCCGGTCTGGGCGCAGCCCATCAGGTCGCGGCCCTCGAGCACCGGCGGTATCGCCTGCTGCTGAATGGGCGTCGGCTCGGAATAGCCCGCCTCCTTCAGTGCCTTGAGGATGTTTTTCTCCAACTTGAGTTCGTTAAATTTCATGGTAAATATTCGATTCCTTTTGCTATCTTTGGTATGCAGTCCGGCAAATCCCGCTTGCCTGCGGACTGGGTTCTATGCTATACTTATTATAATTGTCTCTGAGACAACACGAATGTTATCAACCCACAGATCAACTATGAGGTGACCTATTTGTTAGAAATTATTCATCACGTTCTGCCGGAAGCATTTTTCGATGTGCTCAAGACCGTACCGCTGCTGCTGGTCGTGTACGCACTGCTGTACTACATTGAAAACCGGCTGACCAATACGCCGGAGCTGCTCTCGCGTGCGGCGCAGTTCGGTCCGGTGGTCGGCGCGCTCGCCGGCTCCATTCCCCAGTGCGGATTTTCCGCGGCAGCGTCCGCGCTGTTCTCGGCAGGCTTTCTTGCACCGGCAACGCTGGTTGCCGTGTTCCTTGCCACCTCGGATGAGGCGGTGCCCATCATGCTGGCAGGCGGCGCAAGCGTACAGCAGGTGGTGCTGCTGCTCGTGGTCAAGTTTGCGATCGCGGTCATCGGCGGCTATATTCTGCGCTGCACCGTGTTCCGTAAGCACAAGGCCGGAACCGACGGCCCGCTTGAGATCGAGATGGGCGACTGCGGCTGTGAGACCTCGCCGGTGGCGAACATCCTGTCCCACACCATCAAGACCACCATCTTCCTGTTTGTCGTGCTGTTCGCGCTCAACATGGTCGTACACGGCATCGGTGAGGAGCGCGTGGCTTCCCTCATGCTGACCAACAGCATCTTCCAGCCTCTGCTGTGCGCGGTGCTCGGTCTGATTCCGAGCTGTGCGATGAGCGTGCTGCTCAGCGAGCTGTTTGTCGGCGGCACGATCAGCTTCGGCGCTCTGGTTGCCGGTCTTTCCACCGGCGCAGGCTTCGGCTACATCGTTCTTCTCGAGGAGAAGGAAGGCCGTCATCGTGCCCTGCCGGTCATCGCCGCAACGTTTGCCACCGCCGTGATCGGCGGCACGCTGGTGCAGCTGCTTATCGGCTGAGAATGAAAAAATCTAAGGATGTGTCAAAACGGCACATCCTTTTTTTATGCCCTGCGAAGAAGGTAAACCGTCAGCCCATCTCGTGCAGCAGCTCGAGTGCCTGATGCGCCCACGTCATATCAATGCGCGAGAACTCGCCGCCCGGCGTGTACAGATAGGTTTCCACATCCGCGTGCAGGCGCTGATACGCCGCGCCCGGCATGGCGGCATACTGCTCCGCGCCGTCCGACAGTACCGCCACGAAGCGGAAATCGCCCGTGCGCTCGTCCAGCTCGTGGAAGAGCAGCTCGACAACATCGAGGTCGCGGTTAAGCTGTGCGAACAGCAGCAGCTTCATGATCTCGATGGTACGGTCATCCAGACCGCGCTCGAGGATGTTGATCTTCTCACGGAAGGTGTTGAGGCTGTCGGTCACGCGCAGGGTGTAGCCTGCCAGCGGATCAAATTCCGCCTTGGGAACCTGACCGTCCTCGGTCCACAGCCATACCATAAACTGGTTTGCCATGTCATGGTACAGACACGGGTGTACGGCGAGCACGGTCTCGCCGCAGTTTGGACATTTTACACGAAAGACAGACAGGTCCTGTACCTTTGCCCGCAGCTCGGGATTTCGGTCGATATTGATATGGTCGATCACCTTGTGTTCGGTTTCCATATGACAGTGCGGACATTCGATCATCATAACAGTGGTTCCTCCCTTGTGTTTGTCCAATTAAATTTTATTATAACACATTTATATAGCTATAAGCAAGTTCGGATCATCAGTAATTAGGAATTAGCAGTTAGGAATTGTCGCTATCCTTGCGCGAGTTCCGCCTGCGCTGCGTCGAGTAATCGCCGGCTTTACCGCAGGGGCGAACAGTGTTCGCCCGCAAACCATTCAATCTCGGTATCAAAAGAAAGCACCTGCCGACCGCAGGTGCTCCTTGTCTATTCCGCCTTGTAAATGCTGCCTTGTGCGACCGCAATACTTGAACCATTCATCGAGCCGCTGTATGAATCGTACCAGCGCGGAATCTCCTTGCCGTTTTTATCGTAAAAACGGAACATATCCTCCGACGGGAGCAACTCATCCGGCATGTATCCGGTCAACTCGGTGCAGAGCAGAAAATACGGCTTTGCACTCTCGTTTGTCATCTCATAGGTCTGTCCATACCAGTTGAGCGTCACCTTTGCGACCTGCTGTTCCGGGTCCTTGCCGCTCAGTAGCAAAAAATTGTGTCCGCCGCAGTCGATAACATCGTAGTTGATGCCGGAATCGCCGTAGCCCATACTGTAAAATTTCCATGTACCGAGCCAGCTGCGTTTCGCAGTCATTTCGCCAAGCATACCTTCCTGCTCTGGGAAATCCTGCTTCATTACATAATACGCTGTGTCACCGATTACGATACCATCGTATATCGTCACACCGGAGAACTTCGTCAGATTGTTCTCCTTAAGCGTCTGCACCTGCTGTGCAAGCGTGTCCTCGTCCAGCCGGTACGGTTTTACCGCATAGCCGGATTTTCCGGCCGCCCAAACGCAGATCGCCGTCACAGCCGCCATCACGAGGATTCGTTTTCCCAGTCCTTTCATAAAATGCACCTCCCTATCCTGCCTCAAGTATAACAAATTTTTTCGGCGCAGAATATGGAAAAAGCGACAAAATGCAACGGCAGTTTTTATAGAAGTGTACTATGTATCTTGTAGGGGCACACCGTCTATAAACCATCTGCACAGGCGTCACCGTAGGGGCGCACACTGTGCGCCCGCACTATGGTTAAACGGATGCTTGGCCGTTCCTTGCACAGGCTCCGGTCGTGCTGCGGGCGAACAATGTTCGCCCCTACGGGATAATTATGTGCAGGTGGTAAACATACGGTAAATCCTTTCAACCGCCAAACGCAAAAAGAAAACCGCCTGCTCTCACAGACGGTTCTCCCCTGTTTACTTCTGAAACTGCTCGCGCACTTCCATATACTTGATGATCTCTTCAACCGTGCCGTCAAAGCCGAGCACGCCGCTGTTGAGCGACAGATCATAATTCCGCGCGTCATACCAGTCGTGGCCGGTGTGGTGCTTGTAGTAGCGGGCGCGGTAATCGTCGATCTCCGCGATCTTCTTCTCGACCTCCTGCTGCGGCAGCGAGTCCACCTTCATGGCCTGCTCGAGACAGAAAGCCTTGTCCGCATGGACGAACACGCGCACAACATCCGGTCGGCCTGCCAGAATATAGTCGGCACAGCGGCCGATCATAACGCACGGACCCTGATCCGCCAGCCGGCGGATGATCTTCACCTGATAGGCGAACAGCGCCTCATCCTTGAGGTAGGACTTGGACGAGTCGTTCGGCACGGGCGCGTTGCCGTGATAATGCGCGCGCAGGCGCGTCAGGAAATCGCCCTTGAGACGCTCGTCCGAGAACAGCATGGCGTTTACACCGCTGTCCTCACTCGCCATGGTGATGATCTCGCGGTTGTAGAACGGAATGCCCAGCTTGTCCGCCAGCATCTTGCCGACCGTCTTGCCGCCCGAACCGTACTGGCGCGCGATGGTGATAACGTATGGTTTCACTTTATAACCTCCCCCTATTCCAGTGAGGAGTTAGGAGGCAGGAGGTAGGAGTGGATGACGATAAACGTTTCCCGTAGGGCGCGACAAGGTGAATTGCCCGAAGGGCAAGAGAAGGTGCCCTGGGGTACGACCCCGGCGCGCCGTTCGTAACGATGTGCATACGGTTTATACGGCGCGCCGAGTCGTCGCGCCCTACGGTACGGGTAAATCATCGGATAAACTCCTGCCTCCTCCCTCCTATCTCCTGCCTTTCTTCCTCTTACTCACCGAGGTATGCTTTCTTAATGGAGTCATCATTCAGCAGGTCAGCTGCCTTGCCGGTCTTGACAATTTTGCCGGTCTCAAGGACGTAGCCTCTATCCGCGATGGACAGCGCCTTCTTTGCGTTCTGCTCTACCAGCAGGACGGTGGTGCCCGCCTTGGACACTTCCTCGATGATCTTGAAGATCTCGCCGACGAACAGCGGCGACAGACCCATGGACGGCTCATCGAGCAGCAGGATGCGCGGCTTGCTCATCAGCGCACGGCCCATTGCGAGCATCTGCTGCTCGCCGCCGGACAGCGTACCGGCTGCCTGATTTTTACGCTCCTCCAGACGCGGAAAACGCTCATAGACCATTTTCAGCGACTCCGGAATTTCATTCTTCGGACGGGTATACGCGCCCATACGCAGGTTCTCCGCGACCGTCAGACCCGCGAACACGCGGCGGCCCTCCGGAACGTGGCTCATGCCCAGCTTTACGATGGCATGACCCGGCTTGTGCGTAATATCCTTGCCCTCAAACGTCACCGTGCCGCCCTTCGACGGCAGCAGACCCGTGACCGTGTGCAGCGTGGTGGTCTTGCCCGCGCCGTTTGCGCCGATGAGCGCTACGACCTCGCCCTCGTTTACCTCGAAGGAAACATCACGCAGTGCATGAATCAGGCCGTAATACACGTTGATGTCCTTTACTTCCAACATTGCCATACTTGTTTCCTCCTTTCTTATTCGCCCAGATATGCCTTAACGACTTCCGGGTTGCTCAGCACTTCCTTGGGCGTGCCCTCAGCCAGCAGACGGCCGAAGTTAAGCACATACAGGTACTCGCAGATGCCGGAGACCAGCTTCATGTCATGCTCGATGAGCAGGACGGTTACGCCGAACCTCTTGCGGACGATTTCGATCGTCTCCATCAGCTCCTCGGTCTCGTTCGGGTTCATGCCCGCGGCAGGCTCGTCGAGCAGCAGCAGCTTGGGGTTGGTAGCGAGCGCACGCGCGATCTCGAGCTTGCGCTGCTTGCCGTACGGCAGGTTTGCCGCCTTGTAGTCGGCTACGCCGTCCAGATTGAACACGCGCAGCAGCTCCATCGCCTTTTCGTCCATCTGCTTCTCCTTTTTGCGGTAGGAGCCGAGGTGGAACATGCTCTCTGCGAACGAGTAGGTGATCTGATTGTGCAGACCGGTCTTTACGTTATCCAGCACGCTCAGCTGCGAAAACAGGCGGATGTTCTGGAACGTACGGGCAACGCCCAGCTTACAGATTTCATGCGGCTTTTTGCCGATGAGGTTCTGTCCGTCCAGACGGATGCCGCCGTCGGTCGGGCGGTACACGCCGGTCAGCATATTGAACGCGGTGGTCTTGCCTGCGCCGTTCGGGCCGATGAGGCCGACCAGACCGCCCTTTTCGATTTTCATGCTCAGCTCGTCAACGGCACGCAGACCGCCGAACGAAATGCCGAGCGAAGTAACTTCCAGCATTGCCATGGCTTACGCACCCTCCTTCTTGCCGCCGGCCTTTTCGGCCTTTTCCATCTGACGCATTGCGCGCTTCTCCAGCAGGCGAACCTTGAAGGAGGAGTTGTTGAACAGCATCATTGCAATCAGCAGGATTGCGTAGATGAGCATACGGTAATTGCTCAGGCCGCGCAGCAGCTCGGGCAGCAGCGTCAGCAGCGTTGCGGCGATAATCGAACCCCAGATGTTGCCCAGACCGCCGAGAACGACGAATACGAGCACAAGGATGGAGGTGTTGAAGTCAAACTTGGCAGCGGTTACGGTGGAGAAGTTCATCGCGTACAGCGTGCCCGCCATGCCTGCGAACGCCGCAGAGACCACGAACGCGAGCAGCTTGTAGTGCGAGGTGGAGATGCCGATGGAGTCAGCGGCGATCTTGTTGTCGCGGACCGCCATGACAGCACGTCCCGTGCGGCTGTTTACAAAGTTCAGCACGAAGAACAGCGTTACCAGAATGAGCACAACGCCCGAGGTGAAGGTGGAGATCTTGGTGACGCCGGATACGCCGATCGGGCCGTTGATGATCATCTTGCCGCCGTCGCCCAGCTGGAAATTCTGGTTGACCAGACTGAAATGCAGACCGGCATCATCCAGACCGAGATACATAACGTTTACAAGGTTTTTGATGATCTCACCGAAGGCGAGGGTTACGATAGCGAGGTAGTCGCCCTTGAGGCGCAGTACCGGCACGCCGACGATGACACCCGCGATCGCCGCAAACAGTCCGGCAACGACCATGGCGACAGCCAGACGCAGCGGTGCAAGCGGAATCGCATCCGCCAGACAGGTGGTGGTGACAATGCCCGCAAACGCGCCGACCGACATAAATCCCGCATGGCCGAGCGACAGCTCGCCGAGGATGCCGACGGTCAGGTTGAGCGAGATTGCCATGACAACATACGCGCAGATCGGCACGAGCAGACCCTTGATCTGGCTGGAGATGCCGCCGCCCGCGATGGCTGCCTGCACGATGATGTACGCAATAATGACAATGCCGAAGCACAGCAGCGTGTCACGTCCGCGCTTGGACGCAGCATAGGATTTTAACTTGTTCATATGACTGCCCCCTTAAACCTTTTCGCTCACATGCTTGCCGAGCAGGCCGTCCGGCTTGACCAGCAGCACCACGATGAGCACTGCGAACACGATCGCGTCCGACAGCTGCGTGGAAATGTACGCCTTGGCGAAAATCTCGATGATGCCGAGCAGAATGCCGCCGATGAACGCGCCCGGAATCGAGCCGATGCCGCCGAATACGGCAGCGGTGAATGCCTTGATGCCCGGCAGAGAGCCGGTGGTCGGCATCAGGGTCGGGTACGCGGAGCACAGCAGCACGCCCGCGATAGCGGCAAGACCCGAGCCGATGGCAAAGGTGATGGAAATGGTCGTGTTGACGTTGATGCCCATCAGCTGGGCCGCGCCCTTGTCCTCGGAAACCGCACGCATCGCCGTGCCGACCTTGCTCTTGCCGGTGAACAGCATCAGAGCGACCATGATGACAACGCACGCCGCGATGGCAACGAGCGTCACCTTGGAGATCTGCATCTGACCGCCGAACAGGCTGAGCGCCTCACCGGTAACGACCGAGGTAAAGGTCTTCGGGTTGGAGGACCAGATCAGCAGCGCCGCATTCTGCAGGAAGTACGAAACGCCGATGGCCGTGATCAGCACCGCCAGCGACGGCGCCATGCGCAGCGGCTTGTAGGCAAGTCTCTCAATAACAACACCGAGCGCGGTGCAGACAATAACAGCCAGCACAACGCCCATCCACGCCGGCCAGCCGAGATAGGTGGTAGCGCAGAAGCACATGTAGCCGCCTACCATGATAACATCGCCGTGCGCGAAGTTCAGCATTTTTGCAATGCCGTAAACCATCGTGTAGCCGAGTGCGATGATGGCGTAGATGCTGCCCAGACTGATGCCGCTGATCAAATGGTTCAAAAAGCTCATGTTTGGAACACCTCAAATCATATTTCTCTCAAAAATTGCTTATGAAATGGGGCGGTGGCTCGGCGAACCGCGTCAAGCCGTCGCCCCACCCCATAAAAAACAGATGGAATGCAGAAGAATAGGCGGAAAGGAGGGCTTACAAAACAGCCCTCCTTCACTCGCCTTTGAGCAATCCGCTATGAAATATATTTCAGTGGATTATACGTTTACGTACTTGCCGTCCTTGATTACAGCAACGGTCGGGTCCTTGGTGACAGCGCCCTCGGTGCTCCAGGTTGCGCTGGTACCGGTCAGGCCGTCGAAGGTCATGGAGGTAAACTGCTCGATCATCTTGTCGCACAGGTCCTCAGCGGACATATCCGGCGTAGCGCCTGCATTCTCGAGTGCCTGCTTGTAAGCGTAAACACAGTCGTAAGCGTCGGCTGCGAACTGGTTCGGGGTTTCGCCGAACTGCTCCTTGTACTTCTTAACGAAGGAAGCGGTCTTTTCATCGGTTGCGTCTGCGTTGAACGGGGTCAGCAGCATTACGCCCTCGGCCAGCTTGGGATCAAAGCCTTCCATGGTCAGGATGCCGTCCATGCCGTCTACGCCGAAGAACTTCGGTGCGTAGCCCATTGCGTTTGCCTGGGTCAGGATCAGGGATGCCGGCTGATAGTACATCGGCAGGAATACCAGGTCAGCGCCCTTGCTCTTTGCGTCGTTCAGCTGAACGGAGAAGTCGTTAGCGGAAGCGTCGGTGAAGGTGTTGTCGGAAACGACCTGCAGGCCCTTGGTCTTTGCCTCCTCAACGAACTTGTCGTGAATGCCGGTGGAGTAAACGTCATCGTTCTTCCAGATGATCGCAACCTTGGTGCCGAGCTTCTGCTCTGCGATGTACTGTGCGGATGCGGTGCCCTGGTTCGGGTCAACGAAGCACATCTGGAACACATTGTCCTTATCTGCGGTTACCGCAACGGTGGAAGCAGACGGAGTCAGTGCGAAAATACGGTCGCTGTAGTTCTCAGCGGCGGTAGCCTCGCACGGCTTGGAGGTTACGGAGCCGAGAGACAGCTGCATGCCCCAGTCCTTCAGGGTGTTGTAGGCGTTGACAGCCTTCTCGGCGTCGTGCTCATCGTCCTGATAGTTCAGCTCGAACTGAATATCGCCGCCCTCAGCGTTGATCTCGTCAACCGCGATCTGTGCGCCGTTCTTGCAGGCGTTGCCGTAAATAGCAGCCGCGCCGGTCAGCGGGCCGGTGCCGCCAATCTTGAAGGCAGTGCCGGAAGCGGTGCTGTCGGAGTTGCCGCTGTTCTGCGAATCGGAGCTGCTCGAAGCGGAGCCGCCGCAGCCGGTCAGCGCCGTAGCCAGCATAGCGCCGGCAAGAAGCATACTGAGTGTTTTCTTCATGGTGAAATCTTCTCCTTTGTTTCCCCCGAATCAGCATATCCTATCGGGTGTCTTGGATTATGCTTCACATTATACTACCATTTCCGCATTTCGGCGCACTTTTTTTGTGCTGAGAATACAATTTCAGATAATCTACTGATTATCTTTTGAGTAACTTTACGTTTTTTGTATCTTCTCACAAGAACACTTGTCCGCCCCGCAAGGATTCCTGCAAATTACTTCCATCCTGCCGCCGTTTTTGCAGAGAGAGTCCGCAAAATTTTTCTCATGCTGAGAACCGCATAAGCGCCCTTCCCCTTTCATAAATTGGATTGACTCGGCATGCCGTTTCAAACAATTTGCATGTACACCATACCGATTACGATATTCATTCAATCTGTGCAAAATTTCAAGGAGGGTACCCCATGACCGAAAAACGCCACGGAAAAGGACTGTTATTCATCGTAACGCTGGTTCTCGCTGCCGGTGTGATAAAGTACGCCGACATCCCCTTCGCGCAGACCGTGCGCGAAAAGGCGGCTTCTGCCCTGTCCGGCGCGGCAAATGCTGACCATGTTCTTGCGGTATTCGGCGGCTCTGCCCTGCCCGCAGATACCGTTCCTGCGGAATCCTCCGGCGGTGCGGACGATATCTTAGACCGCGACCAGACCCTGTTCCCTGACACGGTTGACCAGACCGTCTATCCGCTGGAGTTCGAGCACATCACGCCGACTTCCGGCACGCTGACGTCCTCGTTCGGCAGCAGGCTCAGTCCCATCACCGGTCAGCCGGGCTTTCACTATGGACTTGATCTTGCCGCGGACGAGGGCACGCCCATCACCGCCTTCGCGGACGGCACGGTGCGCGAGACCGGCGAATCCGGCTACGGCCTGTACATCATTGTCGATCACGCGGACGGTTTTGCAACCCTATACGCGCACTGCAGCAGCATTTCCGCCAAAGTCGGTGATAAAGTGACCTGCGGCGAGCAGATCGCCCAGGTCGGCCAGACCGGCAACGCCACCGGTCCGCACCTGCACCTCGAGCTGTGGCACAACGGCGCGGCGCTCGATCCTGCCGACTATCTGACGCTGTGAGCCGGATTCAGGTCCGCGACGGCTTTCTTGTGCTCATGGCTGCGCTCTGGTGCGCGGATGAGAGCGGCGTGCTCCCCATTTTCCTGCTGGCGGCGGCTGTACATGAGTGCGGACACCTTTTCGTCATTCGGCTGTCCGGCGGCACGGTGCACGCCCTGTGCCTGACCGCCTGCGGCGCTGTCCTGCGGTGCAGCCTGCCGCCGTCGCCGTTTTCGCGCGCCGCCATCTGCCTCGCCGGACCGGCGGCCAGCTTTGCGCTCACCGCACTGGCGAACCCGCTCGGCGCGTACCGGCTTGCCGGCGCGAGTGCCCTGCTCGGGCTGTTCAACCTGCTGCCCGTGCCCCCGCTCGACGGCGGCATGGCGCTCCGGCACCTCGCGGACGGACGGTTTACACGCCTGCTGAACGGGATTGCGGGCGTGTCCGTTCTCGTCCTCCTTGCGGGCGGCGTCCTCCTGTGGAAGTCGGGATTTGGCGGGTGGCTGTTTCTCGCTGGATTGATGGTCGCCGTTTCCTTTGGACGCGCATAACCGTAGGGGCGAACATTGTTCGCCCAAGAACCGTTCGATTTTACGCTGTTCGGGAGCACACTGTGCTCCCCTACGGGATAAATTGTGCAGACCGGATACAAACGGTGCGCCGAGTCGTCGCACCCTACGGTATACCATCACATTATTGTATGCGCGTTAACCATTTTGAAATCTACACGAAAATTCCCAATCCGGATAAACGGTGCACCCCGTTTCATCCCACATTCATTCTCCATCCTCAATTCTCCATTCTCCATTACTCCTCACTCCTATCTTTTCTTTGTACTCTTGTAAATTTTGCCGAAATCGTGTAAAATAACGATACAAAGATTTATCCAAACAAATCAAAAGGCTCACAAAGCCTTTGGATAGAAAGGACCGAACAATTATGCTGGGAAAACGCAGAAAAAAAACTGATCTCCCCGCCGTATGCGCTGTTATCGTAGCGGCAGGCTCCTCCCGCCGCATGGGCGGCGAAAACAAGCTGCTGCTCGAGATTGACGGCGTACCCGTCCTCGCGCGTACGCTTTCCGCCTTCCAGAAATGCGCCGCCATCCGCGATATCGTGCTCGTCTGCCGCGAGCAGGACATCATGCCCTATACCGAGCTGGCGAAGGCCTTCTCCATTGACAAGCTGTGCACGGTAACGCGCGGCGGCGAGACCCGCACGGAATCCGTTCTCGCGGGCATTACGGCCGCACCGGAAAACGCCGTGCTCGTTGCCGTACACGACGGCGCCCGCCCGCTCGTCTCCGAGGCCGTTATCACTGAGGCGGTTACTACCGCCGCCGAGTACGGCGCTGCCGCGCCGGTCGTTCCGGTCAAGGACAGCATCAAGCGCATCAAGGATGGCAATATCGCCGCCGATGTCGCCCGCGACACGCTTGCCGCGGTACAGACCCCGCAGGTATTCCGCAAGGACCTGCTCCGCCGTGCGCTCACCTCGGCTGCCGAGCGCGGCTACAGCTTCACCGATGACTGCGCGGCTGTCGAGTCGCTCGGCACCATCGTCAAGGCGACCCACGGCAGCTACCAGAACATTAAGATCACCACGCCGGAGGACATTCTCGTTGCAGAAGCGCTCCTCACAAGGGAGGACAAGTGATATGCGCATCGGACACGGTTACGACGTACACAGACTGGTCTCCGGCAGACCGTGCATCATCGGCGGTGTGAACATTCCGTTTGAGCTTGGTCTGGACGGTCACTCGGACGCGGATGTGCTCACGCACGCCGTCATGGATTCCCTGCTCGGCGCGCTCGCGCTCGGTGACATCGGCAAGCATTTTCCGGATACCGACCCGCGCTACAAGGGCGCGGACAGCATCGCGCTGCTGCGTCACGTTGCCGCGCTCGTGCGCGAAAGCGGCTGGCAGCTCGGCAATCTGGATGCGACCGTGCTCGCACAGGCGCCCAAACTCGCGCCGCACATTCTGCAGATGCGCGAGAACCTTGCCGCCGCCATCGGCTGCGCGGTCGAGCAGGTTTCGGTCAAGGCGACCACCGAGGAGGGGCTGGGCTTTACCGGTTCCAAACAAGGCATTGCCGCGCACTGCGTGTGCCTTTTAGAGCGAATCTGAACAGCCCCATCTACTATGATATTAGGTAGGGGTAACACCGCATAGCGGTATTGCCCCCCAAAAAGGAAGTGAACCCAATGGATATACAGGTAAACGACATTCTTACCATGAAAAAACAGCACCCGTGCGGCAGCAAGCAGTGGCAGGTGCTGCGTATCGGTATGGATTTCAGGCTGAAATGCCTCGGCTGCGGGCATGAGGTCATGCTGCCGCGCAGCAAGGCGGAGAAAAACATCAGAACCGTAGAACGGGAGGGTGAAATCGTATGTTGATAGACGGCAGACAGATGCACATTCAAATCACCAAGGGCGATATCGGGCGGTACGTCATTCTGCCCGGTGACCCGGCGCGGTGCGAGAAGATCGCGCAGTATTTCGATGACCCGAAGCAGATCGCCCACAACCGCGAGTACACGCTGTGGACAGGCTCTCTGGACGGCGTTCCGGTTGCGGTATGCTCGACCGGCATCGGCGGTCCGTCGGCTGCCATCGCCATGGAGGAGCTGGTCGAGTGCGGCGCGGACACGTTCATCCGTGTCGGCACGTCCGGCGGCATTGTGGACAAGGTAAAGGGCGGCGATATCGTCATTGCCACCGGCGCCATCCGGCAGGAGGGCACGAGCCGCGAGTACCTCCCCATCGAGTTCCCGGCAGTCGCGGATTTTTCTGTTGTTTCCGCGCTGCATGAGGCGGCGCAGGCGCTCGGCTTCCCGTATCACACGGGCGTAATCCAGTCCAAGGACAGCTTTTACGGCGAGATCCGTCCCGCGCAGATGCCAATCGCGGACGAGCTGACCGCCAAGTGGAAGGCATGGAAGGCGGCAGGCGCGCTCACCAGCGAGATGGAGACAGCCGCGCTCATGATCGTCGCGCAGGTGCTGCACGTTCGGTGCGGCGCGGTGCTCAACGTGCTGTGGAACGCGGACAACGATGACGCTCCCGCCATCCCGCCTGACGCCACCGAGCGCGGCGTAAAGGCCGCCGTGGAGGCCATCCGCGTGCTCATCCGTGAGGACAGCAAAGCATGAGTGAACAACAGAATCAGCAGACAGCGGCCCTCGGCACAGCACCCGTAGGGCCGCTGCTCTTTCGGCTGGCGCTGCCGACCATCACGGCGCAGGTTGTCAACCTGCTGTACAGCATCGTAGACCGTATTTACATCGGACGCATCCCGCTCGAGGGCAAGCTGGCGCTGACCGGCATGGGCGTCACCTTCCCTGTCATCACGCTCATCTCGGCGTTTGCGGCGCTCATCGGCATGGGCGGCGCACCGCGGGCGTCTATCGCGCTCGGCGCAAAGGAGCACGACCGCGCGGAGCGCATCCTCGGAACGTGTACGGCGGCGCTCTGGGCGCTTGCACTCGTGCTGACAGCACTTTTCCTGCTGTTTCAGGCGCCATTACTGAAACTGTTCGGCGCATCTGCCGACACCCTGCCGTATGCGATGCAGTACCTCAACCTCTACGTTCTCGGCACGGTTTTCGTGATGACATCGCTCGGTCTGAACGGCTTCATCACCGCACAGGGCCGCTCCTCGGTTGCGATGAAAACCGTTGTCATCGGTGCGGTGCTCAACACCGTGCTTGACCCGCTGTTCATCTTCGTGCTGAAAATGGGCGTGCGCGGCGCGGCTGTGGCGACAATTCTCTCGCAGGCGGTGTCTGCGGCATGGGTGCTGCGGTTTCTGACCGGAAAGCAGACGGTTCTGCGCTTAAAACGCGCGTATTTCCGCATTGACCGACCGGTTCTGGCATCCGCAGTCGGTCTGGGCGCGTCCCCGTTTGTCATGCAGTCCACAGAAAGCCTGCTCACCATTGCGTTCAACGTATCGCTGCAAAAGTACGGCGGCGATGCGGCGGTCGGCGCAATGACCATCCTGACCTCGGTGGCGCAGATGGTGCAGCTGCCGCTGACCGGACTCGCGCAGGGCGCGCAGCCCATCCTCAGCTACGCCTGCGGCGCGAAGCGGCCCGACCGCATGAAGCGCGTCGTGCAGCTGAATCTCGCGGCGGCGTTCGTGTTCGCGTTTTCGATCTGGGCAGCTGTGCAGCTGTTCCCGCATACGGTCGTGCACCTGTTCACCTCGGATGAGGAGCTGGTCGAACGCACCGTCTGGGCACTGCGCGTCTACTTCGCGCTGGGCTTTACCAATGCGTTCCAGACCGGATTCCAGCAGTCGTTTGTGGCGCTCGGCGAGGCGAGAATCTCGCTTTTTCTCGCGCTCGAGCGCAAGGTTTTCCTGCTGATACCGTTTATTTTAATCCTGCCGCACTTTTTCGCGGATAAGCTGTTCGCCGTGTTCCTCGCAGAGCCGGTCGCGGATTTATTGGCTGCGGCTACAACGACAACGCTGTTTTTGATTCGATTCAAGCAGATCACGCGAGATATGTGAGCCAATTTCCCTGCATCGGCTGTGCGGGGTACACGAGGCGCGTAGCGCTACGCCCTATCCGGGAGGCAGACTTTTTCAGCACCGGCTGAGCGGGGTACACGAACTGCGCAGGCGTGTTCGCCCCTGACGGGCGGGGGCCTTTTTCAGCACCGACCCAGCGGGGTACTTGAATCGCGCACGCGGTTCACCCTATCCGGGCGGCAGTCTTTTTCGCTGAACCTCAGCGGGGAGTTGCGCTCTGCGGAGCGCGGGGATTCGCCG
>OLOG01000911.1_pt1 | contig 21988 bp, 20 predicted proteins | sample 1672351 | NCBI WGS metagenome assembly OLOG01 (sample SAMEA3136674, study PRJEB25190) | human gut metagenome | biome: human gut; feature: human-associated habitat; material: faeces | place: Austria | collected 2013 | reverse complement strand
CAGTTCAGACGATGAGGAGTCCTCCTCCTAGCCCACAATCTGCAAAGGAGGATTAAACCAGCATTTTCCGTCATAGCTCTCGCACACGACATATCCGCACCGCTCTTTCACCTTATGAGCCCTCGCAGCGCCCTCTCGCGCGCTTGCCCTCGCGCGTCACGTTCACGCGTCACGCCCGCGCCGTCCCTCGCCCATAAACCACCTTTCTTCGCCCTCCCCGCTACGTCACCTTTCGACATGCTCTTCAGCGTGAAGCCGATCTGCCACTCTCGCCATGATGGGTATCGCCCCCCTGAATCGACAAGCAGCGAAGAAGCACACCGAAGTCGCTTCATCAACGTCGCGAAGGATAATCCCGATGAAAAGAGCGAACGTCCTGCCGCAGCTTCATATGCTTTTCAATCTGGCCTGGCCGCCATCCCCGAAACACCTTCCCTGCTTTTTGCGACACCTCACCCATAAGCGTTGAGAACTCACAGACATTCGCGAATTGCGAGGAGGTTATCGTCGTGACATCGATCCCCTCGGCCAAGAGGGCGTCGCGCCGACGCGAATCTCTGATTTGAGCCTCACGGCTCCCGTGGCTCTCACGTCCGTCGTACTCCACCACAGCACCTTTGTCCCACCAGCAAATGTCGCCCACCACGCTCTTCTGATGGGCGATGCGCTGGCCCTTCTCTCCCAAAGCGAAAGGCTCGTTAAGCCGCGCGGGAGGCAAGCCCAAGCCGCCGCGCCTCCGAGACGTCAGAGCAGCTATAGCCACTTCGGTCTCCATAATTGAAGCGGACTTCCTTCGTACTTGCAGCGCCGCAGAACGCGCCAGCTTCGCCGACCGCGCACCGCCCAGCTGCCCGGAGAACGCCACGAGACGCTCAGGGGTCGTCAGAGGACCGCGCACCTGAAACCCTGAACCCTCTCCAAGAGGATAGCAGCCGCACAGCTCATAGCCCAATGCAAGCAAAGCCCCGTATTCAAGTCGCGAGGCCATCTGCACGAAGACAAGTTCTGGCGCAGACACCCACACTTCGGGCACCATCTCAAGAAACGCATTACGGGGAAAGCGCAACTGACACTGGTGGCGTTGAATGCAGTTCGTGCTGCGCGCGCCGCGTTTTGTCCCAACAAGAATCTCAAGAGGCCTTCTCTCATTCTGCGCATCTTCGATAGTTTCCGCGAGCAGCGCTGACGGCAACGCGGACAAGGCCGCAACCACATCGGCCCACTTCGAGGCAGCGGCTTTTACAACTGATGAGGACGGCAGCGCATGGACGGGAAGGGGCAGGCCGTTCCGCTTGCTCGATGCATGAAAAGCCGACAGCGATACAGGATGCGCCAACGACCACGCACGCCAAAGACCCAAAGCGAGTGTATGACTAGGATAGATATTCATTCCGCTAGCATAACCGATCCGCAGATTGTACGTACGAGCAATATCGAAGAATCGATCTAGCCTCCATTCCTGAGGCCATCGCACATAATTCGACTCATACTGTCGCGCGTTATCGCTTGCCTTTTACGCGCAGACATCGCGATTTCAAGGGCATCCCCAGGAAAGCGATCCTCAGTGCCACCAAAACCCTTGGGCAAAAGGCGCTATGCCGCCAATAGCGACTCTCCGAGCTTCTCGCAAGCCAAAAATTCTGCATCAAACTCCGTTATGCAGATTCATGAGTCCTGCCGGAAAGACAGGAGCCGGTTTCGGAAGCCTTTTTCTGACAAACCTAGCCTTACGTTCGAGTTGTTTGGGCTGCTTTAGCGCGAGCTTTCGAAACCGGCAATCTACCTAACGGAGTTTGGTGCAAAAAAACAGTCTGCTTGGAAACCGGGACATATCGCCGGTCACCCTAGGCCGCCTCGAGATGAAACCGCCCGGAAACGCAGCAGGACTACAGGGCTAATACGATACCCATGGCTGGGCGCTCTTGCGAATGCGATCCCAACGCCTCAATAGCCGTACTCCAACCTGCAATGCCCCCATAGGGCCCTTTGTTTACGAAGAGAGGCTTATGCCGCCTTGCGTATCTTCTAGCTAACCGCCAAAAAAGGAGGCTGCGGCGGAGAGCTTGGATCAAGAACGAAGTTCAAGGAGGAAGCTAAACCGTCGGGTGATAGTAGATGTACATATCCTCGTAGACGTCGTCTTTGTTGCAGAAGCCTCCGGGAATCATGCCAATGCGCGCGAACCCTAGGCTCTCGTAAAGCGACCGGGCCCGCTCGTTGCTCGCCACTACGGCGTTGAACTGCAGACCACGAAACCCACAGGCGGCCGCCTGGCGCAGACAGTCTTCCACAAGCAAGCGCCCGATGCCCTCGCCGCGGCTGGCCCCCGCCACGGCAAAGCTCGCGTTGGCAACGTGGCCGCACCGCCCGATATTGTTGGGATGCAGGATGTACAACCCGCAGATGCGCCCACCCACAGTAGCCACCGCCGCATGGGACTGCTCGGCGAAGAAGGCTCGCGCTTCCTCCAGCGTCAGCGACTTGGTCTGTGGAAAGGCGTTGCCCGCCTCCACGACCTCGTTCCAGATCTCCGCCATCGCCGGCAAGTCTTCCTCCCGGTAGGGACGAGTGACCTTCAAGGCGAATGTATCCAGTGCGCTCATAGCGCCAATTCCTTTCTGCATAAAGAAAGGCTCCCTTGCGGAAGCCTTTCTCGGAGCAAACCTCAGAAGCGGACTAAATGTCGGCCAGGGTGAAGTCCTTCTCGCCGGCAAAGACGGCCAGGGCGTCGGCGACGGCCCAGTCGGCCAAGGTGATGGCGGAGATGGCCTTGGTCAGGCGCACCGCCTCGTCCAGGGAGCGCTGGTGAATGTTGCGACCCGTGGCGTTACCGTCGGCACCGCCCACGTGAATCTGGTCATACAGCTGGGTGAGGAAGGTCTCGGCATCCACGGTGGAGCCACCCGCGCACACGAGGCCCGTTCGGCCGGCGGCGGTGGAGGCCACCTTCAGCGCCTCGGCCGGGGTGCGGCCGTCCTCGGGCTTCGGCGGGTTCACCTTCACGAAGTCGGCGCCAAGGCAGAGAGCCACGCCGGCGGCACCGGCGATGAGATCGGGATCCTTCTCGGCGGTTACGGCCTTGCCGCGGGGGTAGATCCACAGCACGACGATGAGGCCGTTGGCATGGGCCTGGGCGATGAGCTCGCCGGCCTCGGCCATCATGGTGGCCTCGTACTCGGAGCCGAGATAGATCGTGTAGCCAAGGCCCACGATGTTCACGCCGGCCTCCTTCATGGCCAGCACGGCGTCCAAATCGTACAGCTGCGGAGAATAGGGATCCTCCTGCTTGGTGCCGACGAGGTTGGTCTTGGAGTTCATCTTGATGAGGTAGTTGATCTCCGGGTAGTCAGCCGCGTACTGGGCCACCAGCCCGCGCTGGCCGGCGAGCACGCCGCACACGCCCTCGGAGCCGATCTTGAACAGATGCTCCGGATCGAGATCGGCGATGTCGATGCCCTCGCCGTAGAAGTCCTTGTTCAGGTGCTCGATCTTCTGATCGCAGGCGAACAGCATGAGACGGCCGGTCTCGCGCGTGGCCTTCAGGTAGTTGGTGATGTACTCGTCACGGGCCTCGGGCATGACGTCGGCGGGAACGCGCACCTCTTCCCGGGTGATCTTCGGCATGGGTTTCCTCCTAGAGAGTCGTTAGAGTCGTTGCAATAACGCGCTTATTGTACAGAAACAAAGCCTGACCGCGCCTTCTTTCACAAAGAAAGTAGGCGCAGAACCTCTCGTTGCGCCCAAGCGCTGGCACGGAGGCGGCGCGGCACGGATTACTTCTCGGAGCCGTTCGACTTTTTGGTCACGCGTCCGTATACGACAAGCGCCACGATGGCCACAGCGGCGGTCACGGCGAAGATGATGACCGATTCCACGATATTGCCCGACACAAGCCCCGCTGCCGCGTAGGTGGAAAGCACGATGCCGGGAATGCGGGCGAAGTTCGAGATGAGCACGAAGTTCTTCATGGACATGTGCGTGAGCGGCGTGATGTAGGTGAACACGTCCTTGGGCAGCCCCGGAATGAGGAACAGGATGAACACGATGACGTTGAACTTGTCGGAGGTCTCCCAATCGCGGAACTTGCCCATGTACTTCTCGGGCACCATGGCCTGGACGAACGGGGCGCCCAACTTGTGCACCAGCACGAAGATGAACGAGCTCGAGATAATGCAGCCGAGCCAGATGATGAGCGCGCCCACCCAAGGCCCGTAAATCATGCCGGCGGCCACCTGGACTACCTCGCCAGGGATGAAGGCCACGACGATCTGAAGGAACTGGATGGCCAGCAGAATGAGGAAGCCCCAGGGGCCGGCGTTGCGGATGTCGGAGGTGACGCGGTCGACACCGCCGGGCTCGAACAGCTCGTGGATCATGGGCCAGATGAGCACGACCACCACGATCATGATGACGAAGAACGCGATGAGCCCCACGAACTTGAAGATGTCCGCCGCAGGCATCGGATGCCCGGCGACCGACTTCTCCTCGTGGGCCTTCGCCTCGAGCTTCTCAAGCCGTTCGGAATGGTGGTGGTTGTTCGGGTGCTTTTCCATGGCTTCCAGTCTAATGCAGCCGCCCCACGACGGGGGCGGCTTTCAGGAACTCTTTACCTTAGTGACGAAATCGTAAGCCGCAGGCCCGCGGCGCGCAGGTCGGCGCCTCGGCGCCCAAAACGTCGGCGCCCAGCGCCCGCCCACAGCGCGCGGCCTAGTCGTCTTCCTTGCGAGCCTTGTCGTACTCTTCCTTGAAGGCGGAGAACATACCGCTGGCACGCTTGATCTGGCGGCCCGTGGCATAGGCGCCCGCATTCACGGCCTTGCCGGCGGCCTTGGTGGCGGTGGACACAGCCGGCTTCACAGCCTCCACGGTCTCGCGGGCGCGATCGGCCACCACGGCCGTGGCCTCGCCGGCCTTCGCGGCCAGGCCACCCTCGACGGAAAGCTCGGCCACCTCGTCGGACACGAGGATGGCACCTAAAATCGGCTCCTCCCCCTCGTCCTGCCCGTTCACGGAAAGCGCCGTGCCGATTCCACGCTTGAAGCCGCGGATGAGGTGCCCGGGGATCTCGCGAACACCGAGCAGCGCGTTGGCCGTGGCCCCCTGGGTCACCGTGAGCGAGCGCACCTCGCCGGTCTTCGGGTCGAAGGACACGTCGCCCACCGTGCCGTACACGGTGCCGTCCTCGCCCATGACGGGCAGCCCCGCCCACAGCACGCAGTCATCGTAGTTCACGCCCATGGCCTTGCAGGCGCCCTTGCCCGTAGCCTCGGGGGCCTGAGACACCACGATACGGCCGTCCACCACGTCGTAGCCGTTGTAGGCCACAAACACGTCCTTGCGGCGGAACATCCACAGCAAGTCGGGGCGTTTCACGATGAAGCCGACAAAGCGGCGCTGGGTGGGGTGGAACACGCAGTGGCGCACCTTCCCGAGCCGCTTTACCGCCTCAGGTTTCTTCGGCGTGCTCTTGTCGAGAAGCACGCGCTTTCCAACGATCTCGCCCGTGGTGCCGTATCGCTTGGCCATGATTTACTTCTCGTCCTTCTTGCCCTCGGCGGCCTTCGCCACCTCGCCGGCGGCTTCCTTCACCTCGGCAGCCGTCTCCTTGGCGCCTTCCTCGGCCGTGGCGGCGGCGTCCTTTGCGGCTTCCTTGGCCGTCTCGGCGACGTCCTTGACGGTCTCGGCGGCATCGGCGTCGGCGTCGGCGTTCTTGGCCACCTGATCGGCAATGCGCTGACGGGCGGCTTCAATCTTGTCGCGCAGCTCGTCGCCCTTCTCGTTGATCGTCGGGGAGATGTTGCTAGCGGCCTCCTGGATAGTGGCGGCCACATCGGCCCCGCGAGCGGCGGCCTCAGAGGCGATCTCCTGGCCACGGGCCGTCACGTTGTTCACGACCTCGGCACCCTTGGTGGCCGCTTCCTGGTAGATGTGCTGGGCCCCGGCGGCGGCGGAATCGCCCCACTGCTGGGCGTTGCCCGCGAACTCGCCGGCTTTGTCAGCCACCATGGCGCGCGTCTCAGCGCCAGAACGGGGCGCGGCCAGCAGAGCTGCAACGGCGCCAACGACGCCACCGATGAGGAACATTCCAAATTTGTTGGCCATAACTGCCTCCTTTATCGACAGAGTATCAGGTTCGCCCATTATAGGCGGAGAGCCCCGCGCGGGGGCTCTCGCTGCTCATTGCTCACCTTACGGTAAACAAGTTGTAATTCGTCATAGATGAGGAAATCTCTCAGAGAAAACCTCAGTCCGTGCGAACCTAGAAACAGGCACCGCGGGCGTAGGCCTCGTTCACGAGCGTGTCGAGCACCGCGGGCAGCGACAGGCCGGCCGCGGCGCAGGCCATGGGGAACAGGGAGCGCTCGGTCATGCCCGGGGACACATCTACCTCGAAGCAGCGGGCCGCGCCGCCGTCCCAGATGAGGTCGACGCGCCCGAGATCGCGCACGCTGTAGGCGCGGTAGACTTCCAGCGCCGCCCGCTCGATTTCCGCGCGGATGGCCTGGGCATCGGCCGCGTTGGGGGAAAGCGACTCGTCGCGCACGGGGCAGAAGAACTCCACAGCGTCGTCGGCCATGCGGGCCGCCGCGTCGTAAAAGCCCTCGCGGGCCACGATCTCTACCGGCGGCAGCGCGTGGGCGTCCCAGCCGGTGCCGAGGATGGACACGGAAAGCTCCACGCCATCGACCCACTGCTCGATGTTCACGGCCTCGTCGTAGGACAGCGCATCGAGCACCGCCTCGCCCAGCTCCTCCTGGCTTTTCACCTTGTGAACGCCCAGGGCGCTGCCGCCGTGGGCCGGCTTCACGCAGACCGGATACCCGCCGATGACGCGGTCGGCCACCATATCGAGCGCCGCGGCCGCGCCCATGCCCTTGAAAGCATCGCGCGCCAGGTAGACGCCCTGGGGCCAGGACGCGCAGCCCTCCTCGCCAGTCAGGTCGCGGTACTTCGCCAGCGACGAGTGCAGGGCGTCCTTGTTCCAAGCGCGATGGCAGACGCTCGCCGGCGAGCCCACGAACGGGATGCCGAGGAACTCCAGCAGGCTCTGGATGGTGCCGTCCTCGCCGTGCTTGCCGTGCAGGGCGTTGTACACCACATCGGGCCGCTCGCTGCGCAGCGTGGGAACCAGATCGGCGTTGGTGTCCAGGGGCACCACCTTGTGGCCAGCCTCTTCCAGCGCCTCGCACACCACCTTGCCGGAGGCCAGCGACACCTCGCGCTCGAAGGACTTGCCTCCCATGAGCACTGCAACTTTCATACACGTCTCCTTCGTTGTTGGAACTCCTCGGGGGCGGCCTTTATTCTGCCGCGGCTTCCTGCGCCTCGGTCACCTTCTCCTCGGCGATCTCGATCTGCTCGGCATCGCCTTCGCGGGCCTGCATGACCGCTTCCTCGTTCTGCTCGGAATCGACGATGACGTCCTTCCAAGAAGTGGCATTCTCGTCCATGGCTGCATCCTTTCTGTCGTAGCCGGGCAGCGCGCCGGCCTCAATGAACACGCGGTAGAGTTCGAGGCGCTCCTCGATCACCTTCGCCAGGCGTCGGATGGCCTCGGTGATGGATTCGGGCGTCTCGAAGCTGAAGTTCACGCGCATGGAGTTGCGCCCGGTTTTTCCATCGGGGAAGAACGAATTCCCCGGCACATAGGTTACGCCCGACTCCAGCGCTTCGGCAAGCATCGAATCGGTATCCATATAGTCCGGCAGCGTAATCCAGAGAAACATGCCGCCGGCCGGATGCGTCCAGGTGGCCTCGGGGGGAAAGAACTCGTCGAGGGCCGCCAGCATGGCGTCGCGGCGCTCCTTGTACAGCGCGATGAACTTCTGCAGCGTGCGCTGCCACGCGACATCGGCAAAGTAGTGCTGCACGACCAGCTGGTCGAAGGCGCTGCCGCACAAATCGGCACCCTGCTTCACCAGGTTGATGCGGGCGAGCACGGCCTCGGGCGCGGCGATCCAGCCCGTGCGCAGCCCCGGCCCCAGCATCTTCGAAATCGTGCCCAGGTAAATGACCGAATCGTCCATGGCCTTCAGGGGCACCTGGTGGCCGCCGTCGTAGCGGAGACGGCCGTAGGGGTCGTCTTCCACCACCATGAAGTTGTACTCATGGGCCAGCTCGAGCAGGCGGCGCCGGCGCTCGGCCGTCATGGTGACGCCGCCGGGGTTCTGGAAATTCGGGATGGTGTAGCAGAACTTCAAACGCGGATTGTCCTTGCCGATGCGCTTGAGTTCCTCCTCCAGAAGATCCATGCGCATGCCGTCCTCGTCGAAGGGGATCGCACGCACATCGGGCTCGAAGGCGGAGAAGGCCTGCAGCGCCCCCAGATAGGTGGGGCCCTCGGTAATGATGATGTCGTCGGGGTCGATGAAAGCCTCGGCGATGAGTGTTAGGGCCTGCTGGGCGCCCGTGGTGACAAGCACCTGGTCGGCCTTCACGCGGATGCCCAGATCGCGCATCATATCGGCGAGCACGGCGCGCAGCCCGGCGAGCCCGTCGGTGGGGCCGTACTGCAGCGATACCGCGCGGGCCTCGGGGCTCTCAATGGCGGCCAGCGTGGCGCGGCGAATGTCCTCCTCGGGCAGAAGCGACACAGCGGGCATGCCGCCCGACAGCGAGATTACATCGTCGCGCGTAGCGGCGGCGAACAGGTTGCGCACGGCCGACGGGCGCATCTTGCGCACGCGTCGGGCGATCTTGTCGCCGGTGGTGTCGAAGGTGATGTGAGCTGACGACATCTTATTCAACCGTCCCTTCCAGAAGCGCCAAGGCGTCCTTCAGGGCGCCCAATGCGATGAGGTCATCGGTAAAGTTTACTGTAACACGGGCCAAACCGTCCCGCTTCGAGAGCCATTCCGTCGTACCTACAAACGTGGCATCGGAGGCGCAAGCGGGGTTCGCAGCCTGCAAATCGATGACCAGATGCTCCAGCGCGTGAGGCAGCGACGTGCGGGCGAGCACCTCGGCAAAGGGGGCGTCCTCGTCATTCAAGCAGGTGTGGAAGGCGAGGGAGGGGCGCGCGGCAAGCAGCCGATCGGCGCCGCACGCGCCCAAAGAGGCATCCGCGCCCTCGGGCACGCGCACGAGCAGGGCCATGCGATCGCGCTCGAAGGCAATGCGCTCGACGGCGAGCCTAGGCACGGTCGTCAGCTTTGTCCGAGGTGTCGGGGGCCGGCGCGGCATCGGCCTTGTCGGGCTCTGCGCCGCCGTCGTCGTTGCCGGATTTCGAGCCATCACCGGTGTCGGCCTTGGCATCTTCGCCAGCCGGGGCCTCGGGCGTGTCAGTCGCCTCGGGAAGCGACGGCGTCCCCGTGGGCGTGCGGGAAAGCAGCGTGACGCCCCGGGCCGCCTCCTCCGGAGCCAGCACGCGCCCCTGGGCGCCCTCGGCCAGCGCGCGCAGCGTCCAGACGATATCGTCGCCCAAGGTGTCGGCGCCGGAGAAGTCGCCGTCCACCAGGGCCAGCTGGTTGCGATCGAGCGAGAACCGGTAGCGGCCGCCGCCCTTCAAGTTGCCGAAGGATAGCTCGAAGGTTTTGTCCTGGTCGTTCAGCGCATAACGGTAGGACACATCATCGGTCAGCTGGATGCGATCCTCGGTGATGGCGATGGGCGTAGCCGTGCCGGCCAAATACCAGGTGCCCGCGAAATCGGCCGCATCGTCCTCGGAGAACCAGTGGAGCCACGCGAATCCGCCCGCCGCCGCACCGACGAGCAAAACGACAACGACAACTACGGACACCACCGCCACCCGCACCGGATGGCGGCGTTTGCGAGAAGGCGCAGTGTTCGAACGGCCTCCCCTCCCCCTCCGCACTTCGCGGCCGCCATCGCCTTCACCGGACGACGCCGCGCGACGAGACGACGGCTTCTGCGCCGTCGCCGTGGCGGCTGTCGTCGCAGCGGAGCGGAGACGACCCTCGGCAGCCGGCCGCCGGAACCGGTCGGCGCGGCCGCCGCCGGCGACTGCTCTTCCATGGCTCTTTAGACCTCTTCCGGCCCGATCACCGTCTTGCCGCCCATATAGGGAACGAGCACCTCGGGCACCGTGATGGTACCGTCGGGATTCTGGTAGTTCTCGATGACGGCGGCCATAGTGCGGCCCACGGCCAGGCCCGACCCGTTCAGGGTGTACACGAAGCGGCTGCCCTTGAAGTTGGCCGGGTCGCGGTACTTGATGTTGGCGCGACGGGCCTGGAAATCGGTGCAGCAGCTGCAGGAGGAGATCTCCTTGTAGGCGCCGTAGCTGGGCAGCCACACTTCCACGTCGTAGGTCTTCGCGGAGGAGAACCCGATGTCGCCGGTGCACAGGCTGATGACGCGATAGGGCAGCTTCAGCTGCTGAAGGATGTTCTCGGCGTCTTCCACCATGGATTCCAGCTCGTCGAAACCGGTCTCGGGCGTGGCGAACTTCACCATCTCCACCTTGGAGAACTGGTGCACGCGGATGATGCCGCGAGTGTCGCGGCCGGCGCTGCCCGCCTCCTCGCGGAAGCACGGGGTGAAGGCGCAGTAGTGCAGCGGCAACGAATCGGCGTCGAGCACTTCCCCGGCGTGCAGATTCGTCAGCTGCACCTCGGCCGTGGGAATGAGGTAGAGGCCCTCGGTGGTGTGGAAGAGGTCCTCCTCGAACTTCGGCAGCTGGCCCGTGCCCGTGAGCGTGGCGGCGTTGGCGAGCGCCGGCACCCACCACTCCTTGTAGCCGCGGGACGTGTGCTGGTCCAGCATGAAGGAGATGAGGGCGCGCTCCAGGCGGGCGCCGGCGCCGCCCAGCACGTAGAAGCGGCTCTCGGCCAGCTTCACACCGCGCTCGAAGTCGATGATGTTGAGGGCCGGCCCCAGATCCCAGTGGGCCTGGGCCGTAAAGCCCTCGGCGGCGAAGTCGCGCGGGGTGCCCCAGCGACGCACCTCCGGGTTGTCGTCCTCATCCTCGCCCACCGGCGTGGTGGCATCCGTGAGGTTCGGGATGGCCATCATGAGCGCCTCCATGGCCGCATCCGCCTCCTCGCGGACGGCACTGGCAGCTTCCAGCTGCTCGTTGATGGCGCGCACCGACTCTTTCGCGGCCTCAGCTTCCTCGCGCTTGCCCGCGGCCATGAGGGAGCCGATCTCCTTGGAGATGCGATTGCGGTCGGTCTGCAGCGCCTCCTCGGCGGCGATGGCCGCGCGACGCGCCTCGTCGAGGGCCGTGAACTCATCGGCGTCGAAGGAGGCATGGCGGTTGGCCATATTCTCGGCCACTTCGTCAAGATGGTCACGTACGTATTTGGCATCAAGCATGGGAAGTCCTTCGTCTTCAGGGTTGCTTTAGCGAGTTGCCCCAGTATATCGCAAGGAATAATCCGTGCCGACCAACTCGCGAGAATACGGTAAATTTCTGGGCCGCTGGGAGACAGAAGGCGCGAATGTCACCCCAAGGCCGGCACCGCTTCCGCGCCTCACGGCATCCCTGTCGACCAGACCTTGCGCATCATCTGCACAAACCGTCGGAGAGGCGAGGATCGCTCACTCCTCACCGCGCGGCACCTCCCGGGCCGCATCGAGGCACAGCTGCACGAATTCATTGAAGGAGGGCTTGCGCGAGTCGGTTCGATAGATCAGGTACACCGGATAGCTGTTCTTCTCCGCCGCCAGAGGACGTCCGCCCAAAGGCGACGTCACAGGCAACGCAGCGCCTCCCTGGGCATTTCCGAACACGAACTCGTCCTCTGCCAGCAAAAAGGGCACACTGCCGAATTCGTCCACCTCCCGCACCCGATAATGCGGCTCGCAGCCATTGCGGCGGAAGACGTCAACGGCCCCATCGAACGTGGCCCGAAGCTGCGGGCTGGTCGGGCAGAGAAGATGCTGGCTCGACAGATCTTCCAAGGTGACCCTCTCGCAACCATTGAGGGGGCTGTCGCCGGAAAAGTACACCGCCAAGGGGAACTCGGCCAGCAGCTGGCACGCGCAGCCGTCGGGCAAGAGGCTCGGTTCGCGAAAGACGATTCCCGCATCGGACTCGCCGGAGAAAACAGAGGCGTCGATGGGAATCGCCCGATTTTGGAAGAAGCAGGGCATGGGCAATTCGGGATGACGGCCGTGAAACTGCGAAACAGCGTGATGAACCAGATTGCCCCACAGGCTCGACGAAGCGAAAACCATGTTGATCACGATGGCCTCCTGGGAGCGCTTGGCCATGTCTCGACATTGGGCGATGACCTTGTCGTAATCAGCGATGAGCTTCTCAGTGGCTGCGATGAAGTACTGACCTTCCGGGGTGAGCGCCATGGGAAAACGGGTGAAGAGCTTGAACCCCAGCTCCCGTTCGAGATTCGCTATATGCCGCGTGAGCGTCGGTTGGGAAATATGAAGCAATGCGGAGGCAACGTTGAAATTCAGCGATTTCGCCAGGACAACCGCCTCTCGAAATCGATCGAAGATCGTCTCGCTTCTTGAAAGGTCGTCTTTTGGAGCCATAATTCCTCCCCCTTCCCCAGGTACCGCACCTATCTTGCCACATTTTTCCAGCCTCACTCACGGCAATGCAATACTTACATTGCCCTTCCCAATTCCTCATCACTCCATCATGGCATGGAGGAACGTTTTCAATGCTGTGCCCTTACTCTGGCCTCATCGGAACATCCGAAGACGAAGGAGGAAGAAATGGACAAGAACATGACGATGCTCGGACGACGCAGCTTTCTTGCGGGCATGGGCATAGCAGGGATCGGAACCCTTGCCGCTTGCGCCCCGAAGGCCAGCGACAACCCCTCTGTCGACGAGCTCGCAGATACCGGGGCTGAGACGGTCTCTGCCGCTTCTGGCCCCAAAGAGGTGACAGCAGAAACGGTGCGGATCATCCCCACGGGCGAGCAAATGTCTCTGGAGGAGCTGAATGAGAAACGCCAGGCGCTGATCGACTCGAAAACCGAAGACTACACCATGGCCGACGGCACAGTGGTTCCCAATGTGTATGTGAAGCTTCGCGCTCTTTTCGACGGCTACGGGAACGGCCTTGGATCCGTCTTGCACGATGCCGCCTTCGGGGAAGTTATGCACCTATTCACGCCCGAAGATGCCCAGGCCTATCTGGAAATGCCCATGGGCGTCATGTTCACCGCCGACCAGTACGCAGAGAAGTCAGGGCGCTCCGCAGAAGAATGCGCCGCTCTGTGCGAGGATCTCTCCGCCCGAGGATTGCTTTTCCGCTCCCGCTCCGATGGCGAGGCGAAATATCACCAGCTGGCAGAGGCCCACGGCATTTGGGAATACAACCTGAACAAGTATGAGGAGAATCAGGGCGAGTACGTGAACCTCCACAACAATGCCTACGGTGCCGACATTCGCTTCCAGCTCTTTAACGCCCAAAGTTGCTTCTACAACGCCATCCCCTGCTCGCGAGAAGTGGTGGGGGACAGCTCCATTGCCCTTCCCTATGACGACTGGGAGGCCATTGTCTCAAAGTTCGAGAAGATTGCCGTCTCCCCCTGCCAGTGCCGACTTTCCCATAAGGCCACCAATGAAGAGGATCCGGGCGATCATCCCCTGGAGACGTGTCTGACCTTGGGCGAAGAAGCCGAGTTCTACATTGAAAACGGCATCGGACGAGAGATAACCCAGCAGGAAGCGTTGGAAATCTTGCAGCGCAGTGTGGAGGCCGGGCTGGTGATTCAGGTGGCCAACTCCGAGAAAACAGAGGTCATCTGCAGTTGCCACGGCGATTGCTGCGACATTTTGGGCGCCTATGTCGCCATGGCGCAGAACCCCAAGAAAGACCCGTCCAACGTCAATGTGTTCGAGCACGTGAGCCACTACGAGCTGCGGCACAACGAGGACACCTGCATTAAATGCGGTTCGTGTGAGAAGCGCTGCCCCCTTTTCGCCATCACGATGAACGACGAAGGATTCCCTGAGGTAAACGGCACGTGCGTGCGGTGCGGCCAATGCGGCACGGTCTGCCCCGTCGGCGCCCGTACCTTGCATCTGCGCGACAAGATTCTCCAACTGCCGGAAAGCCTGCTTGACGATTACAACATGAAGGCAAAGTACCGCTTCGACCACTTCATGATCCGCTAGGGCCAACACCCTGATGCCGTTTTGGCGGCGCAGTCCCGTCCCTTCCCACGGCTCTGCGCCGCCCCATCGAAAGGAGGACGCCATGCACGAGATGGCGCTTTGCCGCAATGTGGCCGACATTGTGCTCGAGGAAGCCTCACGAGCCAACGCGGTGCGAGTAAGCGGCATTTACCTCACTATCGGCTATGGTCGCGACATCGTTGAGGATCTGTTCGAGACCATGCTGGCCTGGATGCTCCGCGACACCATAGCGGCAGAGGCGAAGCTGCACCTCACCCGCGTCCCCTTCACGGTCCAATGCGATGATTGCGGGCATGTGTTCCACGTGGATGTGCACGACCGAAGCACTTGGCACTGCCCCCGATGCTCCTCGACTTGCTATGAGCTTAACAGCGGCATGGAGTTTTATGTGAACGACATCGAGATCATCGGGAAAACTGATCTCCCGGATATTACGGCTTAGCTCTCGTCCTCGTCGTCATCGAAGAGCGACCAGTCGTCTTCGGTCTTCTCGTGGTTCTTGAACTGCTTGCGCGTCTTGCGCTCCAGAATGAAACACACGATGATGCTGATCACAAGACCGCCACCGACCAGAATGCCGATGCCGGGCATGGTCTCGAACAGAAAATGGTACAGCTCTTCGATGTTCATAGGTCGCTATCTCGCCTTCTTCGCCTACGCCGCTCGCGCCGCGGCAGGTGGGTTCGTCATTGGTGCTGTCAGTATACTATGACCTGCAGGGAAGTGGCCTACTTCTCTTCTTCCACATACCATTCTTCTTCGGCCCAGCGGGCGCGATCGGGGATGCTCATGACCGCGGCCAGGATGCCGAGAACGCCGGGCACCAGCGCTCCGAGCAGTGCCGCCGGAGCGGGTAGCCACGAGCCGCCGAAGGAAGCGAGATGGGCCGCCGCGCACGCACCGAACATGAGCACCACGGCAGCCACCACCGAACCGGCGATGTCGAAGGCACGGGTGCCGCGCACGCACAAGAGGCTGTAAAGGCCCGCAGCGGCGATCCAGCTTGCGCCCACGACCCAGGTGGCCGGCTGCGACGCCACCGCCAGGCACCCTGCCGCCGGGTTGCTCGAGAAGCCGAGGTGCATGACCGCGTCCCAGTTCATGATGTCGACCGAGCCGCAGCCGGCCATGATGAGGGCGCTCGCGAAGGCGAAGGCCGCCGTAATGACCGATTGCAGCACCGGCAGCAGCACGCCGCACGTCACCGGCGAGGCCGCCGCGAAACCCACGGAGCCGAGCAGCGGCTGCATGAGCGCCGAGACCGCCTGGGCGGTGCCGCGGCGGCCCACGAAATACCACCACGCGCCCGTAGCCGCGGTGAGCAGCACCGCCGGCACCCAGGCGCCCGCGCCGGCAAGCCCCACTACAAAGGCTCCGTAGCCGAACAGGACGCCGATGGAAGGCCTGATGGCAGCCACTAAAGCACATACGGCGATCACCACCCCGTAGGCAATGGGGGCATCGGTGGCGAGCCCCATGGCAGAACCCGGAGTGAGGTGCAGGTTCGCCATGCCCGCCGCCGCCAGCAACGCCACGGCCGCAGCGGCCACGATACGGCCCGCAATGGCGGCGCCGCGCAGCCCCAGGCGGTCGACGAGCGGGGGCAGGGGCTCCCAAGCACGCTCCGGCTCCTCGGCAGCCGGCTCTTCCATCTTCCCATTCACGATGTCGGCGAGCACCCGCTTGCCCTTCTTGGCATTGCCCAGATACGGCATGAGCGCGGCCGAGAAGGCGGCCACGTCTTCGTAGCGCTCGTCCATGTCGGGGTCGAGGGCGCAGAACATGACCTCGTCGGCCTCGGCGTCCAGCTCGTCCCAGCACAACGACGGCAGCACGAGCTCCGCCTCTTCGATAGCCTCTTCTGCCGCATCCAAGTCGTCGGCGAAAAACGGGTTCGAGCCCGTGAGCATCTCGTAGGTGAGGCTCGCCAGCGCCCACTCGTCGGTGCGCACATCGAGCGGCTCCTGGCGCATCTGCTCCAAGGGCATGTAGCCGATGGTGCCGCCGCCGGTGGTGCCCGATCCCGTGGCGTCCATGAGGGCGGCTAGGCCGAAATCGGCCACCTTGGCCTGGCCCTTGCCGTTCACGATGACGTTTTCCGGCTTGATATCCAGATGCAGGGTGTGCTCGCCGTGGGCCACCTCCAGGGCATGGGAGACGGCCGAGAATACGGCGGCCACCACATCCAGCGTGATATCGTCGTCCACCTCGTCGATGATTTGCGCGAGCGTCTTGCCCTCGACGTATTCCATGATCACGTAGGCACTGCTGCCCTCCACGGCGCAGTCGTACACGGTGACGATATTCGTATCGGACAGCTTCGCGACAGAGCGAGCCTCTTCCAGGCCGGGGATGTGCTCGAACAGATCCAGCTCGTCTTCGGCGTCGGACTCGGGCTCTTCAGCGATGACCCGCGAGGCGCGCACGCCGCGCAAATGGCGCACGTCCACCGATTCGGCATCGGCGGTCGCGTCAGTGGCATCGGGCGCCTCTTCTACCACGGTCTGGGGTTCGTAGGGCACCTCGGGGGCGTGGCGCGTCTTGCGGCTCACCCGACCCGTGAGGCGCGCCGGCCCGCGCCGCCGACCGGCAAAGTCGGTCGTGGAGGCGTTCCAGGGAATGAGGGAGTCCTCCCACTCCCCTTCGCCTTCCACGTCTTCTTCGGCGGCGGCATCGTCCCACTCTTCCCAGGGCGGCACCTCCTCGGAGGCGACACGCCGTGAAGCAGCCGCCGTCGCGGATCGGCGCCGACGGCGCTCGTCGCGGGCCGCCAGGAAATCGGGGTCGGCGGGGAAGGCATCCGCCGACGAGCTGCCAGCAGGATCGCCCGCAGCGGCGCCCGAAGCTGCACCAGTGCCCGAGGCTGCACCGGCGACCGAGACTGCGTCCGGACCCGCATTCCGGCCAGCGACCCCCGTCTCGGCGCCCGATGCCCCCGCCTCTACCTCTTCCAAATCCGCCGCCATGCGTGCCTCCAAGGCCTCGAGGCGAGCAGCGGCCAGCTCGTCTTCGGAAAGCTCGATGCACTTGATGGCCACATCGCGCTTGAGATGCGTGTCGAAAGCGTGCACCACCGTGCCATAGCCGCCAGAGCCGGCCTGGTCGATGACGCGATAGCGATCGAGTATGAGGGGGGATCGTGCCATAGGGGCAAAACCTCTCTTGGGTACGTTTCAGGAGTGTTTTCGAGGTGTGGCCATTCTACCATTGAGACATCGCCCATGCGATGGCGGTTTCGCGGGAAGCGCACCGCAGGGGACGGGCGCGCCAGAGCTCCAACCTGGCAACTGGGAAGCCTTGTCACCGCCAGGAGCCCCAAGCACGACAAACTTTTTTCCATTTTTGGTCAAAAAGTCGAGTTGTGAGTTTTTGAAGCGCTCCAAATCGCTCTTAATTCAACGGAATCTTGAACAAATGCCCGCACTGCACCGACTCAAGGGCATCTGAACTATGATTTTTGGCCAGGACAAGACTCATAACTCGATTTTTTGACCAAGTTTTTAGAAATCTTTGTCGAAAGGACCCATCATGCTGACCATTGGCTGCCATCTCTCGAAGCGCCGCGGCTATCTGGAGATGGCCAAAGAGGCGGCGTCCATCAACGCAAACACGTTCCAGTACTTCACGCGCAGCCCGCGCGGCAGCGAGCAGGCGGCCCTCGACGAGAAGGACGTCGCCGCCTATCTTGCCTTCGCGAAGGAGCATGGCATCCACGACGCGCTGGCCTACGCCCCCTACGATGCCGACCCGGCCACGGACAAGATGAACGAGCGTGACTTCGCCCTCATGGTGTACTCAGAGGATCTGGCGCGCCTGGCTGAGGTGGACGGCTCGCTGTACCTCATCCGCCCGGGCAGCCGTCTGAACATCAGCGTGGAAGAGGGGCTGGCCGACGTGGCCGACGCCCTGAACAAGATCATCACGCCATCCATGAAGACTTGCGTGCTGCTGGACACCATGGCCGGCGAGGGCACCCAAGTGGGTACGAGCTTCGAGCAGCTGGCCGCGATCATTGCCAAGGTGGAGCACCCAGAGCACGTGGGCGTGTGCTTCGATTGCGCCGGCGTGTGGGCCGAAGGCTACGACATCGTAGGCGACCTCGATGGCGTGCTGGAAGAGTTCGACCGTACCATCGGCCTGAACAAGCTGAAGGCCGTGCACCTGAACGACGCCACCCATGAGCGCGGCAGCCACGTCGATCGCCACGCGCGCATCGGCGAAGGCAAGATCGGCTTCGACGCCCTAGCGGCCCTCGTGAACCATCCCAAGCTGGCCGGCGTGCCGTTCTATCTGGAAGAGCCCGATTCAACGCTCGTCATCTACGAGCGCGACGTCGCTCGATTCCAGGAGGCCTACAAGGGGTAGAAGCCCAGCACGTCAGTTGCATCACGAAAAGGCCAGCGCCGAAAGCATCCTCGGCGCTGGCCTTTTGAGTTTGGGAAAGTGGCGCAGCGGGAAGACCGCTAGCGCGTGTGGCGGGCGCGAGCGCCGGAAGGCGCACCGTAAGCCGGCTGCACCGGCGCGAAGCCCTGGGCCTGGGCGGGAACGCCCGCAGCAGGACGGCCGGCTGCGGCGGGGTGCGCAGAAGCTGCTACCGCGCGGGCCGGGGTCGACCCGAAAGAGCGCTGGGCCGCGGCGGCCTCCTGGGCGCGACGGGCCTGGCGAGCCTCCAGTTCGGCAGCCGCGCGGGCCGCGAAGGCGCGCTCCGCCTCGCGGCGAGCCTTGCGTGACATCTTGCGATCGGGCACCACAATGGGTTGCTGCACGGCCGGGCCGCCCTGCACCCAGGCATCCACCTCCGACTGCGCCGGCATCGGGATGCTGCTGGGCGTCCAGCCGCTGCCGGCCGGAGCGGGCCGGGGCGCACGGCCTCGAGGCGCTGCGCCCGAAGGAACGGCCGCGGAGGCCGGAACGACGTTTCGCGGAGGCACGGAAGCGCCAGCGGGGGTGCCCATTGGCATCGGAGCCGCCGCCCCTCGCGGCGGCATGGGCGCACCAGCCGAAGCGGCAGCGACGGCCGACGCCGGAGCAGGAGCTGGCGCTGGCGCTGCCGCCCTCCCCCGGTTACCGTAGCTGCGGGCCGCGTTGGCGCGGCGCCCGATGACCATTTGCAGCTCGGCCACCTTGCGGCGCTCAGTTTCCAAGCCATCGGCCATGCCGCGCATGCGGCGGTCGAGGGTCGTGATCCACAGACACAGGGCGAGCACGGCCACCGCCAACACACCGAGGCCTACAGCCACCAGGCCAAACGGCGAAGATAGAAACTCAAACACGGGCGCGCCCTTCCCCATAAAAGATAACAACCAATGAATGGGATGATATACGACTGCGCCCCTATTGTCGATACGAAAATAGGCGATTTACCTGCTGGGATCGGCCTTTATTCCGACACCTGGGCCACAAGCTCGGCCAGCTCGGCCACCGTGGCGTTGTTGCGCGCCGTCTTCTCCGCGCTTTGCGCCGCCCCCTCGGCCGCCGCGGGCGCCCCCGCCGACGCCGATGCCGCCGCGGACGTCGGCGCCTTGGCGCAGCCGGGGCAGCGCAGGGTTACCTGGGTGCCCTCCCCCAGCACGCTCGTGTACACCATCTGCGCATCGGGGCCGAAGAAACCGATCATGCGGTCGTGCACGTTCTTCACGGCAATGCCGAGACCGGTGGACGACTCCACCTGCGTGATGTTCGCGCAAGTCTCCTCAGTCATGCCCACGCCGTCATCGCTCACCACGATGACCACGTCGTCGCCATCGGCGTCGGCCTTCACCGTAATGGTGAGCTTGCCCTCCGAGGGCATGGCGTGCTTGATGGCGTTCTCCACGAGCGGCTGCACCAAAAACGGCGGCACCATCATGTCCAGCAGCGCGGGGCTCGCGTTCACCTCGAAGGCAAGGCGCGCATCGCCGAAGCGGGCCAGTTCGAAGTTGAAGTAGCGCTGCACCTGGTCAAGCTCGCGAGCCAGCGAGATGCGCTCGGTGGAGTCCTCCAGGGTGCGCCGGTAGAACACGGCGAACTCCCGCAGAAGCGTGCGGGCCTTCATGGGATCGGTGCGAATAAACGAGGCGATGGTGTTGATAGTGTTGAACAGGAAGTGGGGGTTGATCTGCGTCTGCAGCATCTTCAGCTCCATGGAGGCGGCCAACTTGCGCTGGGTCTCCATTTCCACGGCGGCCATTTGGGTGGCGAGCAGCTGGGCGAAGCCGTGGGCGATGGAGCGCTGGGTCTCGGTGATTTTGCGCGGATCGCGGTAGTAGAACTTGAGCGTCCCCTCCACCCGACCGCCGACGAACAGGGGCTCCACGATGGCGGCCTTGATACGGTTCTGCTCGATAGGCGCCGGCAGCCCAATCTCCTCGGGTGTCAGCAGCACGAGCGTCTTCCCCCGGCGAATGCACTCGTGGGTGGCGCTCGTGCGGATGGCGATGCCCGCCGGGTTGTGGGCCTCCTGGTAGCCGGCATAGCCGAGCACGCTCTCGCAGTTGGTGAGAGCGACCGCGATGGCCGAGGTGTTCGGAAGCAGGAGCTCGCACACCTCTTGGGAGGCCTCCTCGGTGAGCCCGTCGCCCATAGCGTCGATCATGGACGAGGCCAGTTGCAGCATGGCATCGGATTGCAGGGCGCGCACGGAATCCGGATCCATCATGAGCCGGATGACCATGACGATGGAAACGGTGAACACGGCGCCTGCCGCTATGAGCACGGGCACGGGGAACTCCGGCTGCGAGAACGTCCACACGAGCGTGATGCCCGCCAGGGCGGCAATGGTGGCCGCGAGCATTTCCTGGTTGAACTTGGGCACCCCGATGCCCCGCGTGGACACCGTACCCGATTCGCGCTTCGCCATAATCGTACCCCCTGATCGCCGCCATAATTGACGCCAGTATAACAAACTTAGGAACGCCAGGGAAACGACCTAGCCCCAAACCCCTAGCTGGTTCACGACGAGCAGGACGGCGGCCACCACGAGGAAGCCGGCGAACAGGAAGCGCAGCTGGCGCTCGGGCACCTTCGGGATGAGCTTCGCGCCCAGGGTTGCTCCGGGGATGGAGCCGCAGGCCACGGCGATGCCGGCGATCCAGTTGATGTTGCCGAGCAGCGCTTGGGTCACCGTGCCCGGCACGGCGAGGATCATGACGGCGATAAGCGACGTGCCCGAAGTGAGCTTCATGGGAACATGCAGGATGGACATCATAAGCGGCACCATGATAAAACCGCCGCCCACGCCCACGTAACCCGAGGCGAGACCGGCGAAAAGTCCGATAGCAGCCCCGATGGCCGCCTCGCGCCAACCGATCGTCGGGGCCTCCGCATGCGCCCGTTCGATGGCGGCGGCACGATCCTCGGCAGCAGCTTCCTTTGCCGCCGCATCCGCGGCACCGGCCCCAGCGCCCCGAGGTACCTTCGGAGCCTTCAGCGCTTTGCGGAACATCGTAACGGAAGAGTAGGCGATGATGAGCGCCGCCGCTCCCATGACGGCCCAGTCCGGCGAGAGAGTGGCGAGCCACACCCCTAAAGGCGACAGGCAGGCGCCCCCGAGGCCCGCGGCCACGCCGAGCTTCGGCAGGCACGTCTTGTTGCGAATATGGGAAATCGCGCCCGAAACCGACGTCGGGATAATCGTGAACAGCGAGGTGGCCGTGCACATGAGCGAGTCCATGGCATAGCCGAGCTTGAACGCCGGCACGAGCAGCATGCCGCCGCCGATGCCAAGCAGTCCTGCCAAAACGCCAACCGCAAGACCGACGACCAGTGACACGAGGAACAGCGGAACCATCGCTTCCACGACGCTAGTCCTCCATATCCAGACGGATCTGGGTGGTCATGCCGGCGTCGATGTTCGTGCGCGGCACGGGCCGGGGCGCCGGAACGCTCGCGGGGGCCGGGGCGCTCGCGCGGGCCGCGGCTGCCGCAGGAGTCA
>OLOG01000903.1_pt1 | contig 22174 bp, 19 predicted proteins | sample 1672351 | NCBI WGS metagenome assembly OLOG01 (sample SAMEA3136674, study PRJEB25190) | human gut metagenome | biome: human gut; feature: human-associated habitat; material: faeces | place: Austria | collected 2013 | reverse complement strand
TCCGATGAATTTCTGATGAAATTCATCGGCACGGTTTCCGATCAGCTGCGGCACCAGCCGGATCTGCTCATTATTTTCCGCTGCCAGATCCCGCTTTATTTTTTTGCTCATTTTTTTTGCTGCCGGGATAAACGGTGTAAAATATTTATCTATATATGGAAAATAATGTGCATAAGCATTGCGCACAATATATCCCGTAATTCCCTCCATCGGAGCAAGATAAAATAACATAATTTTCCCTCCATTTTTCTATTATAAGAATTTTACCGGTAAAAGCAAATGATTTTCCGATAAGAATTGACAAGTTTTCACCAAAAGCCTATAGTTACGGTTAGAATGAACTTAAAATAGGAGGTGTTCGACTTGGATAATCACAACGAGAAAAAGACAAAACAAATCAAACGGATACTGGCTATCATTACCATTGTTTTTGTAATCCTGATCGGATATTTTATCGGGCGTCCCCTGGTTCATTTTGTATCGGATCCCAAACAATTCCGTGTCTGGGTCAATGACAAAGGAATATGGGGAGTCCTTGGTTTTATTGGAATGAACATCCTGCAGGTACTCCTTGCGGTAATTCCCGGTGGTCCTTTTGAAATTGGTGCCGGATACGCTTTCGGGGTAATCCGTGGTACACTGATCTGTGATTTTGCCATGACAACTGCAAGCGTCATCATCTTTCTGTTTGTGCGCCGTTTCGGCATGAAGTTTGTGGAATTGTTTGTAAGCCGTGAAAAAATAGAATCTGTAAAAATATTAAAAAGTTCCAGGCGTTCGGAGAGCATCATTTTTCTGCTCTTCCTCATACCCGGAACTCCCAAAGACCTGTTATCTTATCTCGTCGGACTGACCGACATAAAGCTTTCCCACTGGATCATTATCTGTGCAGTTGGCCGTATGCCGGCAATCTTTCTTTCTGTCTTAAGCGGCAACGCATTAAACAAAGCGGATTACACATTTGTCATTCTGATGTTTGCCGTCATGATCGCCCTGTCCATCTGCGGATTTTTCTTTTACCGCTCCCGCAATAAAACAGGCAGCGGTTCCGAGAACGACAAGGAATAAATTCAGTACGGAGCACGGCAGACTCTCTGCTGTTCTCCACAACTGCTGCATTCGTCCAGAAATTTATTAATGCAGACGTGACACACATCCCCATCTTTGTCCCTCACACGGATCACATGTGTAGATACCCACTGATAGCGATCTCCCCGTCCCTTCTGATACAGCTTGACGCAGACTTCTTTCCGTCCCTGCCCCAGCATCTGTAACAGACGTTCCCTGGAGAAATTGTCCAGAAACGCACGCTGGTAATTCGGGTGTATGTTTTCCACCCCGACATCAATCAGATCATCATATTTTCCACTGCTCGGCATGTCATTTGCCAGAAATCCGTCATCCTTGATCATGGTATATGTATTTTTTGTAAGATTTGCTGCCACAATCATCGGAAATGCTTCTGACACTGCCTCAAACACTGTCAGTACCTCCTCCATGCTGATTCCATTCAGTGCTTCGAACTCTTTAAACGATCTTGCACTCTTCATCTGATGCACCTCCCAAACCTCGTTTTCATTTGTTTTTGCCCCTCTTTTACCCCTGCCTTTATTATAAATAAAACGCGTCCTTTTTACAATAGACAAAACCTGCGGAATGATAAAAGAAAAACAGCCGAACCCATATCCTCTATGTTTCCAGCTGCTTTTTCAAGAGCGATAGACGGGGCTCGAACCCGCGGTCTCGACCTTGGCAAGGTCGCGCGTTACCAACTACGCCACTATCGCATATGCAAATATTTACTTTTGAGAGCGATAGACGGGGCTCGAACCCGCGGTCTCGACCTTGGCAAGGTCGCGCGTTACCAACTACGCCACTATCGCATATGTAAGCTCTCTCGTGAGCACAGATAAGATAATAACAGATACATGCTCTTCTGTCAACCACTTTTTGAATTTTTTATACATTTTGGAAAATTTATACCAATCGGAAGTTTAAAATTAAACGCATGAATGTGTATTCCCTGCATAGAATATACCAAAGCTGGAAATGGAGGTAACAAATGAGTGCAAAAACCAGAATTGTCGTTCTTCATATGAAAAAACTTGTGTTTGCAGGTGTCATCACAGGACTTGGTATCCTGCTTGTGATCTTCCTTGGAATCCTGCTTGGCAGTTCCCACAAACAGTCCGCAGACAACGAAGCGGTGGAAACCATGTACGTTCCGGGTGTCTATACCTCTTCTGTCATGATTGACGGAAATCCGTTCGATGTACAGGTATCTGTCGACGAAGACCATATCAACGAAATCACCATGGTTCATCTGGATGAAACTGTAGAAACCATGTACCCATTGGTCCGTCCTACGCTCGATGAACTGGCAAAACAGATTATTTCCAGCCAGTCCCTTACGGATCTTACATATTCCAAAAACAACCAGTATACCTGTCGTCTGCTCATCGGTGCAGTATCCGAGGCATTGGAAAAGGCATCACCCGATCGGTGATGCCCCACATGCAAATATCTGATAAGCAGATCTTATTGTGCCTCTGTGTTTAATCCACTCACGTAGCTGGACAATGCAGAAGTATTGGTATAATACGTCTGTGCCGGCTTATTATCCTCATAATAATTGTATCCGGTATAACCGACCCATCCAACGATGGCAACTAAAATTGCACATCCACAGATGATACCAATGATTTTTTCCGTTTTCTGCTTTGCCATCTCTTTTTTACGATTGGCTTTTTCTTTCTTATATTTATCTACCTTTGCCTGACTCATATTTCCTTCTCTCCTAAATCTGTTGATGGTTCTATTCTACACATTTTCAACAGAAAAAGCAAGTAAACGGTTTTACATATTGCGGGAGATATCCAGGCACTTCATCATTGCCTCGATCACGCTGCTGCGCATGCCTTTTTCCTCCAGCACACGCACTGCCTGAATGGTGGTTCCTGCCGGAGAGCATACCATATCTTTAAGTTCTCCCGGATGTTTTCCCGTCTCAAGAACCATCTTTGCACTTCCAAGTACCGCCTGTGCTGCAAATTTGTACGCCTGCTGTCTCGGCATTCCACCAGCCACTGCTGCATCTGCCATGGCTTCAATAAACATAAATACATAGGCCGGAGAGCTTCCGCTGACGGCAGTAACCACATCCATCAGATGCTCCGGAATGACTTCCGTCTGTGAAAATCCACTGCAGAGATCCCGCACCAGAGCCATATCCTCATCCGTCACACGTGCTCCCGCACACATACCCATCATGCCTTCTTTGACCATAGATGGGGTATTCGGCATCGTACGAATCACTTTTAAATTTCGTCCGAGCACTTCATCAAACCATACCAGTGTCTTTCCCGGCGCGATGGATACCAGAATCTGCTCTTCTGTAAGAAGATCCTTGATTTCCTCTAACACTTCGGCATAAAACTGTGGCTTTACTGCCACAAACAAAATATCTGCAAATGCTGCCACATCCCGGTTGTCCGTACTGATCTGCACTCCGAACTGTGCTTTCTTTTCTTCCAGCGTTTTCTTCGTACGACAGGAAATCATCATCTCCTGCGGAGGGCATTTTCCGGATTCCAAAATTCCCTGTATCATGGCTGTTCCCATATTTCCACAGCCGATAAAACCGATTTTCTTTTCCATGTCATTCCTTCCCTTCCAGTAATGACTATCTAGTCAAATAATTTATTTTGCTATATATTAACTACGATAGTCTCCATTAATTTTTACATAATCATACGTCAGATCACATCCCCAGGCTTTGGCAGATGCCTCTCCCTGATGCAGATCAATATTGATATAAATTTCATCTTCCTCTAAGATTTCTTTTGCTTTCTCCTCAGAGAAATCTACACCGGCAGCATTTCTGCATACGGCAATGGTTCCCTTGGACGATGCCAGATCCACATCCACTTTGTTGATATCAAACTCCGCATCCGCATAACCGATTGCACATAAAATACGTCCCCAGTTGGCATCTTCCCCAAACATTGCACACTTAAACAGTGGGGAACGGATCACACTCTTTGCAATAATGATTGCGGTATCCTGATCCGGCGCACCGCTACAGGTACACTCCAGCATCTTCGATGCTCCCTCACCGTCCTTGGCAAGCATCTTGGTCAGCGTCATGAGTACCTGATACAGCGCCTGACGGAACGTATCATAATCCTCTCCCTCTGCTGTGACTGGCGTATTTTCTGCCATGCCGTTTGCCAGAATACTGACCATATCATTGGTAGAAGTATCTCCATCAATGCTCAGACAATTGTACGTCACCTTTACAATCTCAGAAAGTGCTTTCTGGATCATTTCTGAGGAAATCGCAACATCGGTTGTAACAAAATTTAACGTGGTAGCCATATTCGGATGGATCATGCCACTTCCCTTTGCCATACCGCCAACCGTACAGGTCTTCCCGTCAAGCGTAAAAGAAACCGCGGTCTCCTTGGCATAGGTATCGGTTGTCATGATGGCATTTGCTGCTTTTCCATGATTCTGTGGAGAAAGTCCGCGTGCCAGCTCCTGCACATGATCACGGATCGGTTCAATCGGAAGCTTCTGTCCAATGACACCGGTTGATGCCACGATCACCTCGTCTGCCTTTATTCCCAGCTCTGCTGCAGCCAGATCACACATCATCTGTGCCTTTTCTTCTCCGTCTGCATTACAGGTATTGGCATTCTTACTGTTGACAATAACAGCCCTCGCCTTATTTCCGGTTGCTGCCAGATGTTTCTTTGTCACAAGGATTGGTGCACCCTTTACTTTATTCGTTGTATAGACAGCCGCTGCCGTACACTCTTTCTCTGACCAGATCAGTGCCAGATCATTTTTGTTCCGATCCGGATTCAACCCACAGTTTAATCCGTTTGCGGAAAATCCTGCAGCCGCACATACACCGCCCTCGACCTGTTTCATTGTTACATTCATAATTTTTATCTCCTTCTAAGTTATAGTAGTAAAAATCCTCAGCAGAATTTCTCCTGCTGAGGCACCTTTATCTCATTCCATCTGTTTACTTTATGTACTTATCCAGTTCATGAGATACCGCAAGCACATTGTCAAGTTTCTGTTTTGCCTGCTCGGCATTGTTTAAATTCTCAACTGACAGATCCGCTACCTGTACGGAAGAGGCCGTCACTTCTTCCGTTGTTGCAGAAAGATTACTGATATTGTCTACAATCTGATTGTTTGCATCCGACAGACGGTTTAACATGCCGTCAATGCCTTCGATCTCCTGAACCAGTGTATTGACATTCTCATTCATTCCCGAAAAACTCTCAGACGCTTTCGCAATCATGGAATCCTGCGCATTGGTAGCCTCAATCGAACGGCTCACCGCCGTTGCTGCATCCTCTGCATTTTTAAACAATTCATCCAGAATCTGTGCAATGCTTTCTGTCTCACTTCTGGTTTTCTCTGCCAGCTGACGGATTTCATCAGCCACTACAGCAAACCCTTTTCCGGCTTCCCCTGCACGGGCACTCTCAATAGAAGCATTGAGCGCCAGCAGATTGGTCTGACTGGAAATGGAAAAGATGGTATCTGCAATACTCTTTACTGCCTCGGTACGCTCCTGTAACGCTTTCATGGAATCTGCCACTCCGGAGTTTGTCTCTGCGATTACCGCGGACTGTTTCTTCAGATGTTCCATGATCTCCATACTCTTCTGATTCAGTTCCCCGGACTGCTTTGCCACTTTTACCATATTCTCGGAACTTTCCAGTGTCTGCTCAATTGAATGCTGGATATCCTGTGTCATGGTTGTCTGTGTCTGGATATTTTCCGCCGTGCTATGCGTGCTGGAAGAAATATCTTTCATCGCACCATTGACCACCTCTGTCGATCCATTCAGATCATTGACAATCTTCATCACGGATTCCGTACCCTTACGCACTTCTTCCGCCACACCAATCACATCGTCTAAAATTGCCTGCTGCTTCCGCTGCTCCTGCTGTTCACTGTGCCGGGTATCATGGTTGAATTTCTGTGCCACATTTGTTGTAAAGATCACAGCAAATACCAGTACCCCCAGTGCCAGCAGATCCAGTACAAGATTGGTTGTCCCGGCTACGCCTTCCGGCTGCTGACGGATCTGACCAAAGACAGTCAGCGCATTCAATACAAGATAACCGATGCCGCCGATTCTGGAATATTTCGGATCAAAAAACAAAATACAGCCGATAAAAGGAGCCAGTCCCAGAAAACGGATAAAGCTCTCCGTATATGCAAAAGTCATGAAAAATGATACGAGATATAACCCGATCAGTGCCAGATATCTCAGCCGCTCCGATTCCGGACGCCGCTTCCATCCAATGAGCAATGCACCTCCGGAGACTACTGCAATCACACTGACAAATGCCGCAAAGCCCAAAGAACGTACTCCTTTTGCTCTTGATGCCCAGAGCATAAACAGAATAAATGCATAAAAAATCAGATATTCTGTTACAAAAAAACGGTTTACTCTCTGTATCTGCTGCCCTTTTTCCGCAAAGCGATAATATTTTTCTTTTATTTTCATAATCAGTCCTCTCCCCTTTTATAGTTATAACACACGAAAGTTTCTGTTTCCATACTAGCACAGAGCAAAATAAAATGCAATTCTGTCCGCTGTAATAATCTTATTCCAGTTCTTCCATGACACTCTTATATGCTGGACGAATAATTTTGTTGCATCCCACCAGCTCCTCCAGCCGGTGTGCACTCCATCCTGCAATTCTTGCAATTGCAAACAATGGTGTATACAATTCCGACGGAATGCCAAGCATTTCATATACGAAACCACTGTAAAAATCCACATTCGGGCTGACACCCTTGAAAATATGACGCTTTTCTGCGATCAGTTCCGGAGCCACTTCTTCTATCATATTGTAAAGGTTCATGTCTTTCTGGCGTCCTTTTGCCTCCGCGAGATGCTCCACATAGCTGCGGAACACACGCTCTCTCGGATCAGACAGGGAATACACGGCATGTCCCATACCATAGATCAATCCCTTCTTATCAAAGACCTGTCCATCCAGCATCTTTCCAAGATAGGACTTCACCTCGTCACGATCGCTCCAGTCATGCACATTTTCCCGGATATCATTCATCATCTGCATAACTTTGATGTTGGCACCGCCATGCTTTGGTCCTTTCAGGGAAGACATTGCCGCAGCGATGGCAGAATATGTATCCGTACCGGCAGAAGTAACCACACGGGTGGTAAACGTACTGTTATTACCGCCGCCATGCTCCATATGAAGCATCAGTGCCACATCAAGCACCTGTGCCTCCAGCTGTGTATACTGCTTATTCGGCCGCAGCATACGAAGGAAATTCTCTGCCGTGGAAAGCTTCGGGTCCGGTCGGTGAATATACATACTCGAATCATTTTCATAATGATTATATGCGTGATATCCATATGCCGCGATCATCGGGAAATTGGCAATCAGCTGCATACACTGACGGATATTGTTCTCAATGGAAGAATCTGTCGTATACGGATCATAGGCCGCAAGTGTCAGAATACTTCGTGTCATGGAATTCATGATATCCTTAGAAGGCGCCTTCATAATAACGTCTCTGGTAAAATTGGTCGGAAGTGTCCGGCTGTTGCCGAGCACCTCACAGAATTCATCCAGCTGCGCCTGATCCGGAAGTTCTCCAAACAGCAGCAGATATGCTGCTTTCTCGAAGCCGAATTCGTTCGGTCCAATGGATTTGATCAGTGTTTTTACATTATATCCGCGATACCATAACTCACCGTCACATGGCACCTGTTTTCCATTTTCATCTTTGAAGGACACAATCTTTGAAATACGGGTCAGACCTGTCAATACACCCTTTCCGTTGACATCGCGAAGTCCTCTGTTTACCCCATACTCCTGAAACAATCGGTCCGAGATCGTATCATTCGTAATACACATATTCTGTTTTGATGCTGCGTAATTTGCTAATAAATCTTTTTTCTCCATACTTCACTCTCCAATCTGTATAGTCTTAATTATATCGTACTTGGTTCTCAAAAAAAAGCATTTCATAAATTTTTTATATCTTTTTACGCTTTGTATATAAATTTTATACCCCATAAAATTTCATCAGTGCATCGTAAACATTCATTTTTCCATAGCCCCAGGCGGTATTCGGATAGGATACATCCGGGTTCCTTTCGCACCCGCGGATCAGAATATTTCCGATCTGCACCGAATTTAAAAGCAGTCTTCTCCCACGGCTGTTTCCCCACTCCATGATCTGTGCACATGCTCCTGCCGCAATTGCAGAAGCTGCACTCGTTCCCGTCAGTGTCACATAATTTCCAAGCCTTCCTATCGCCTGCACGCCCACAGCCGGAGCCACAAAATCCGGTTTTACAACCGACGCAATGGTATTCCCCCTCCCGGAATCCAGATATAAAATACCACTCTTTTGATCCATTCCACCCACCCCAATCGGAATTTTTGCCGAAGACGGCACGGTAAGTGTCACATCCGGATCCGGACGCAAAAACACCACGTCTTTTTCTAACATTCCACTCATTGGCAGCCAGATATGAAATTGTCCTGTGATCGTGGTACTCGGATTAACATACAGCGTCCAGATCCCTGCCGCCGGGTTTTCAAACCGGATAAACACCAGCTGATCCCCCCGCGTGCGTCCCACCTGTGCATAATCAATTTCCACTCTTGTCCCTTCAAATATAAATTCCTGTTCCTGATGCGAATTTCCGGGCACATTCTGCGCCGGCATAAGAGTGCCTCCCGGCGAACGCACCGCCACCACAAACAATTCCGGTGCACTGGCCCACAACTCGAGATAAAATCCCCGCATCCGCTGTTCCACATTCACCTCTACCGCAACCATTGAATTTCCATCACTTTTCCCGTAAAAATGATGTCTGGCATTCGCCTCATTTCCGGTTGCCACAACCGCACACCGGCGCCATCTGCCCGCAATATCATCAAGAAGTTCCGAAAGATTGCTGCCACCGGAATGGCTTCCGTTGTTTGTCCCGAGACCAAGGCACAGAATAAGGGGCCGCCCCAGTTTTCTGGCAGTCTCTTCGAGATATTCAATTGCCGCCATAATGTCATTTTCCTGATAGGCAGGCATCTCTTGCGGAATATAAAAAAAGTCTTTCAGATATGGTTTTGCCGGTTTTAACTTTACAACCAGAAGTTCCGCATAAGGAGCCGCCCCAGTAAAACCAGCCTGCAGATCTTCACTTCCGCAGGCAATACTTGCCAGCATGGTTCCGTGCCCATCTTCATCCGTCACTGGAACCAGTTCCCGCGGATGTTCCTGTTCCAGTGCCTCATTGATCTCTTTTTGTGTATATTCCGTTCCGTACAAAAATCCCTGAGGGGTATTTTTCTCCCCCGTCGGAATACTCTGATCCCAGATTGAGCGGATTCTTGTACTTCCATCGGCATTCCGGAAACAGGGCAGTTCATAGGAAATTCCCGTATCAACAAATCCAATAAAAATACCCTGTCCCCGAAGGGACAGGGCTGGCTGATTCTGCAGCTGCAGGATACCGGTTGTCTCCAGTGCAAGCGTATCCAGCAGTCCGAAACATTTTGGGATAATCGAATATCCGTATGTCTTAATGCTCAGCTGCGGCACCTCGTCCCGGTCAAAATATTCTGCCACAAATTTTTCACCGATATTTTGTATACATTCTGCCCGGTCGTCAGAAATCTCCAAAGACTCTCTGGCAATCAGGATATCGTAGGTATTGTTGGAGCGGATAAATGCATCACAATTTCTATCCATAAGAAGCTCCCACACTTCTTTTCCGTAACTATATGCACAAAACTTTCAGAATAGAACTTATTCTTTTACACATGCCACGCCATACGGTTCCAGTGTAAGAATTCCCTTGATCACCTCTCCCGTCAGAAGATCAATTCCCTCTACCCCGGAAACAATCTGCGGTCCGGTCGTATCATTCAGATAAAATACATACCGCATACCATCCGCTTCGCGTGTGTGACGTTCCACGCCATATGGAAGTTTATACATCGAAACTCCCGCTTTTTTCAGTGTACGCGCATACAGGTGCTGCATGGAAGCATCATCCAGCCGGGCCGCGATATACATGGCACTGCCGTTTTGACATGTGCGCTCCGTCACTGCTGCCATTCCTTTGTAATAATCCTGTTCATAGGTACCAAGCACGTTTGTGCCATCTGCCACACGCAGAACTTCCGCATAATCCCGTACTTCCCCTTCTGGCATTTCGGCAAAATGTACGCGGTTGCGGTCGGACGGATACAGTGTATCAATTTCCTCACTGATCACGCCAAAGAGATCCTTTAATCCGTCTCCCGGAAATCCGCCCAGATAATTGAGCTGGTTTTCATCCACATATCCGGTCACATAGGTTGCAATCAGATGACCTCCCTGCTCCACAAACTGTTTCATGCGCTCCCCGACATGCGTATGCAGCAGATACAGCATTGGTGCCACAATCACAGAATAACCGCTATAATCCTCTTCACTGGAAATCACATCCACATCCACTCCGAGTGCCGACAGATTGCGGTATGCTTTCCTGCAGGTCTTAATATAGTTGCGGGTGGACTCTGCCAGCCCCTTCATTCCATCCGTTGCCCAGAGGCTGTCCCAATCGTATAACACGGCTACCGGTGCTTTTACGACTGTCCCTGCCAGATCTTTGAGTTTCTTTAATTCTTCCCCAAGATCTGCCACTTCACGAAAAACTCTGGTATCATCCGTTCCGAGATGATCCACAACCGCCCCATGGTACTGCTCAAACGATCCCCTTCCTTTCCGCCACTGGAAATACTGCACCGTATCGGAACCGAGAGCCACTGCCTGCAGCGAAGCCAGCCGGTGTACGCCCGGACGTTTCATTTTATTAAACGGATGCCAGTTGACCAGCCCCGGCGCGCTCTCCATGAGCATAAACGGCTGCTCTTTTTTCAGACAACGGATCATGGCATGATCAAACGCATTTTCTGTCATCGTATCTGAAAACGACTCCTCATCATTGTGAAACCGCGGATAAGAATCCCAGGACACCACGTCCAGCGGCTGCTGCATTTTATGATAGTCCAGTCCGTCATATTCTTTCATAAAATTCGTTGTCACCGGAATCTGCGGGGTACGTTCTTTTAAAATGGCAATCTCTGCCTTCATGTAATCCGTCATATTCCAGGTGGTAAACCGTTTCCACTCCAGATTCAATCCCATAATGCTGAATTCTCCGTTGCGGTACGGTGGCTCAATCTGGGAAAAATCATTGTAAGTATGACTCCAGAACGTTGTCCACCATGCCTTGTTCAGTTTTTCAATATCATGGTCAAACTTTTCCGCCAGATAATCCTGAAACCGCTTTACACAATGCGAACAGTAACATTCCCCACCAAATTCATTGGAAATATGCCACATCAGAAGTCCCGGATGATTTCCGAATTCATCTACCAGCTTATTGACGATCACAGAAACCTTTTTACGATAAACCGGTGCACTCATACAGTGGTTGTGCCGCACCCCGTGATGTTCACGCACCCCGTAGGAATCCACGCGTCTGCACTCCGGATATGCCTCATCCAGCCATGCCGGTCGCGCTCCGGACGGCGTCGCCAATATCGTGTAAATGCCATTGGCATATAACTTATCCATGATGTCATGCAGCCATGCGAAATGAAATTCCCCTTCCCGCGGCTCATAGGTTGACCAGGAAAATACCCCAAGTGTTGCACAATTCATCCCGGCTTTCTTCATCATACGGATATCTTCTTCCAGAATGTCCGGCCGGTCCAGCCACTGTTCCGGATTGTAATCCCCTCCGTGCATAATTCCGCCGATCTGCGGAAATAAAATCTTTTTCTCCATGTTTCCTCTCCCTTTATTTTGCGTTTTCTATATTCCGGCTTGCATGACAGGTAAAATATAAAATCTGATACTCCCCGGAAATTTTTCCAAACAGTTCATTGCCATGTGCCATCTTTTCTTCATCCAGATTGACAAACGGATCGTCCAGCACCAGAAACGGTTTTTCCTTCGGATACATCGCATCCACCAGCGCCAGACGCATACAGATTCCCAGCAGATCCTGATATCCAGCAGACAGCCACTTGGTTTCCCGCATCTCGCCCTGCTCTTTCATCTGCACCTCGATGTTGGCATCCACCATCCAGTCTTTTTCTTTATCCCCTGTTAGAAGCGTGTAATACTTTCCAAACCCGTTCTCGATCGGACCCAAATATCTCGCAGAAAACTGCTCCTTTGCATTCTGCAGGAACTCTCCCGTCAGACGCAGGGTTTCGTATAAATGCTGTTCTTCTTCCTGTTCCTGTCTGCAGATGGAAAGCTGCTGTTCTTTTTCGTCCCGGATATCCAGCTGATCCTGCAGATCTTCGAGCTGATGATGGTACTGCTCGATGGCTTCCCGGATATCCTCGCTCCGCTCATCCACATCACGGATCATGGAATTGAGTTCGTCCAGAGAATATGGACATTTTTCCACCGCTGCCAGTTCTTTCATATTGTGTTCCTGCTCAAACAGTTCTCTCTTTTTTCTTGCCTCCGCGTATGCTTTCTGTGCGATCCGGTACTCCGTTGCCTTCATCTGCAGCTGGCTGATTCCTGCTGCAAGATCTTCTCCGAAATCCATTCCCGCTTCTTTTCCAAATGCAAGCAAAGAGTTCTGTTTCCGCTCAAATTCCTGTCTTGCCGCATCGCTTTTTCCGGCACGGCTGCGCAGACGCTCATATTCCTGCAGCTGGCTGCGGAGTTCATACAGGCAGGTTCTGGCATCCTTTTCTCCCGGAACCATCTGATACTGCTCCAGAAAATGCTTGGTCTCCTGTTCGATGCGCGAAGCTTCTTTCGAAGCCTCTTCCATGGTTTTTTGAATTTCTTCCACCGGTCCGCGGAGCTTACGCTCCTCTTCCAGATGCTGTACCCGGAGTGCACGCACCTTTTCTTCTTCCTTTGATACCTGCACCTTGCGCACCACAAGAAGCACAATACCTGCCACTGCCGCAACCACCGATACCGCCAGAAGCGGAAGGAAAAACTTATGTACCTGTGGCAACAGAAACGACAACACACCACCGGCAGCACCGATCACCAGCAGGATAATGCCGCAGATCATCATCGGAAGACGATTTTTTACCGTATAATCCGGTTCTTCCCGCTTCATTGCCATCGCTTCAAAATAGGACATTTTCGTTTCCAGCTGCGTTTTTTCCTCTTTCAGTTTTGCAAAACGCTCCTGCTCTTTTTCCATTTCCGTTATTTTTTCTTCAGAAGGAATCTGGTTTTCAAACTTATCACCAAGTTCCTGCAAACGGTTCTCTTCTTCTTCGGTCAGCCCCAGATTAAACAAAGTGGTTTTTAACACACCAAGCATCTGTACATCCTGGTTCTGCTTTGCAAACTCCTCATCCTGCGGCACCTGTCCCGGAAATACATCCGCAAAAGCATCCAGTGCCGCTTTCTTTTCCTGTTCCTCCTGTTTGGTGGCCGCATAGGCCTGCTTGATTCCTTCTCTGCGGCTCTCTTCACTCGCCACCTGCAATGCTTTTGCATACTGATCCCGAATCCCGGCCAGTTCTTTTCTCTGCTCCTGTTTTTCGGTAAGTTTTTCGGTAATCTTTTTGTAAGACGCCTCTGCCGCATCATAGCCACGCAGTTCTTCCGTTAAAAGCGTGATCATGTTCGTCCGCTTTTTCATGGAACCTGTTGCACGGTCCGGCGAAAGTTTATTCATCCGGTCATGAATCTTTTTCTGAGCGGTCTCAAAATTATTGATATCGTTTGTATTCTCTACAAGATTTCCCAGCTTGGCATTGATCGCATCTGTCGAGCAGCATTCGCAGTCGTTTTGTGCAATAAATGCGCTCCTTTTAAAGGATGCACTGTCGAGTCCGAAAATTTCACTTCCGATCTCGGAAGAGAAATCATGACATTCCAGATTGGTGGAAAGATCGTATAAATGAAAAACATCTGTTTTTTCTGTTTTTCCAAATGTACGGCTGATCCGGTACTCTTTTCCCTGATAGGAAAAATCCAGTTCTCCTCCATACGTTCCCCCCTGCCACGGGCGGAATACCACACGTTCTTTATCAAACAGTCCGGATTCTCTCTTAGAGTCAAACCCGTAAAACATCACCCGCAAAAAAGCGGCCAGTGTACTTTTTCCCCATGCATTCGGTTCGTGAAACAGATTGACCCCGTCCTGAAATTCCAGATGCAGATCCGATAGTTTTCCAAAATTGTCGATATGACAGGAACGTAATTTCATCCTATATCTCCTCCCCGGACAATGCCAAAATTCCACAGCGGATCACTTCTGCCTTCTGCTCCTGTGACAGTTCAGATCCAAGTACCATACGGATAAACTCCCCCTTTAACGAGGCATCTTTTTCATAATCACTGTAGTCGACCCGAAGGGTTGTCCGGTCTTTCACCTTTTCAAAATAAAAATAATCCGAGAACAGATTCTGCAGATACTCGCAATTGATCTCCGCATCCACTTCCACCTCACCGGTCAGTACAAATTTGACAAGGCTTCCCGACGGATACTGCGCCTGTTTCACAGCTTCCTCCATCCGCTCTGCCGCTTCTCTTGTCGTCATGACATTGCTCACATCCACTTCAAGCGTGTACAGCGTGCGGGCTGCCATCTGAACAAACTGCATCTGGGCACGGCAGGTCTGCTCGTCCACATCCAGTAAAACAAATCCTTTCGGTCCACACTCGTCAAATCCGCGTCCTTCCAGACATCCACAGTAACACCAGGTACCGCGGTTATCCAGCTTGTCCTGCATGAAGGTATGTACATGTCCCAGCGCCAGATAATCAATATTTTTATTTTTCAGCTGGTTCAGGCTGATATTCTCTGCCTGTGTGCGACATGCATAATCTCCCGCCTGTCCGTGCATCATGACAATATTGAAATCTTCATGCCCCAGCACAAGGGAATTGTAAACGGTCGCCCGGTTGTTCTCCGAGAGCTCGATTCCGCTGATCACAATATTTCCATACCGGTAGGCAGTCCATGTATCGGAAAACAAAAGCAGATTGTCCGGTACTTCCTCCAGCTTGGAAAGGAAATTGTCACTGTCATGGTTTCCTCTCAGATATAAGAAATCAATCTGGGGATGTGTACAGATCATGTCCCTTACGGTGTTGCGCGCCAATGCTGATACATTTCGTGTATCAAACTTACTGCCTTTTTCTTCATATTCAATCAGACAGGCATTTAATGCCAAACAAGATTCCAAAACTGATCTGTTGTTGATACACAGATTAATACAATATACCGCCTTCACAAGATCATTAAACTGATATTCATTTGTAATTTTTAATAATCTGTCAATTTTCATTCGAATAGTTGGAAACGCTTCTGTTTTTACCATTTTGTCATCACCTTCATCAAATAGCAAATTTAGATATTAACTCTTCTTCCAAAATATTATACCATAAAAATGGCGAAGTGCTTATCCTAACACTTCGCCGTTTGTATCAATATTTCCAATATGACAAAATCTGTTCCTGTTGTATTTATCTATTTCTTTATTTTCTCTATTATTCCGATCCAGCCTTCCAAAGGTATAAATAAGGTGTAAATTATTGGTTAATTCCCAAGAAATCCTTTAAAATCAAGGTTTTCACGGCATCCATTAAACATTGCCGTGGCAGATGAAAAGTATTTTTATCATTGTTTTGTTTCTCCTTGTTTTGCCCCGGAATGCCCTATTTTGCAAGATTTTCTGGAATTCGTGTAGTTTGCTCTGAAATTACAGATTGTGGCAAATCAGAGCAAGATTGAGCAAGTTAGTACTGCCTGTCAGTAGTAAAATTGGTAGTAACACCTCAAAGTCTTACTACTTAGAATGCTACACTAAATTTTACAAAAAAAAGAACCCGACGCATCAGGTTCTCCCAGGTGTAATCCGAAGACATCCACCGCAATTCTTATATATAATATACTACTTCTGCATAAAATATGCAAGAATTTTATGATTTGCTAATGAATTTTTGTAAGGCATTCATATTAGGTCTATGCTGTGTACCAACCACCTGATTATAAATGTTAATTGGCAATTCATTTCTCAAATACTCTGTCTGCTGTTGATACGAAGCAACAAACTGCTTACAAGCAGTTTTAGTTTCGCCCATCTTTCTAAGGAAATATGTAATCATAATAATATACGCATCCATATATTTGAAATCAATATTAGAAATCCCTACTTCAGTTTCAAGCAGAGTAACAAGACGCTGATCAATCTTACCAGTTTTAAATCTAGTATCGAAAATCACATTGTTATGAGCAATTGCATTTCGCAAATCTTTAACTGTAAATATAAAGAACTTTGTGTTCATGCCATCTGAATCTAAATTAGTTGGGAGCTTCATTATATTTGAAACATAAAGCTTAACATTTGTACAGGCACAATCATATAAAGTTCCAAACTCACCAAGCGCTAAAGTTTCAAATATTGCCCAAACAGGTATTGTAATATCATTATTAAAGAAATGTGCTACCACACTTCTCTTATTATAGTCACGAACAAGAGCAGCATTTATTTTTCCTTTTAGATTCATTCTCTTCGTGTACTCTGTTTTATATGCACGGCTCCCCGGAGTATAATTTCTATATGCTGTTAATGATTTATTGTAAATAACATCAAAATTCTCAGATTTGCTATCTGCCAATAAAGCCTCAATAACATAACTCTTCAATGCATTTTCTATAAACATTACCTTAGGATAAAGAACTGTTTTAAGTCGCATATCATATTTATTCAGTGCTATAATTTCATCCAAAGAGCTAAAATTAACACGGTTAGTATCCTCTCGAATAAATCTATATCCCTTAAATCCATGATAATAGCCCATATTTCTAAGTGCTTGTGTCTGTGAGCTTTTAACATTGATATGGTGTGTATTACGTAAATATTTCATCAACTGGTAAATTGATAACATGTATAACCTTCTTTCATCATTTATAAGGTTTATTATAGCACCAAACACTTACTTTTTCCACAGAAAAAACGCCCCCGCCTAAGCCAGAGCATCATCCTTCTTCCATATTAAACTACCTTGAACATCTTCTGTGACATCGGTTTCTCCTTCTTCTGCTCAACCTCTGCCTGTGCCCTTCTGAACTCTTCCATTCGTTTCAATTCTTCCTCAGCATCATCAAATCCGATATGCGTGTACACATTCATTGTAACACTTATATCCGAATGCCCCATGAGGTACTGTAACGTCTTTGGATTCATTCCCGATTTTGCCATATTCGAGCAATACGTGTGTCGGCATACATGAGGCGTGATATTTGGCATCTGCACCCGGTAGATGTCATTGTACCTGCCAACCATATGATTAAATCGGTGTTGCCAATGCATCGCAACAAGTGGCATTCCATTATCATCGTAAAACAGGAATCCGCTATATCCATCTATGGATTTCTCCACTTTCGGTGCATTTCTGTCCTCGATGATTGCCTGAAACATCTGTGCCACATCCTCTGTAATTGGCAATACTCTTGTTCCGGCATCCGTCTTTGTAGTTTCTATGATATATCGCATATCCGATGTTCGCTGCAACTGGTGGTCAATATTTACAGTTCTGTTCTCAAGATCAATGTCCTTCAGCGTCAAGCCACAAAATTCTGATATTCGCATTCCCGTATGAAATAATATGTACACCACTTCATAATATTTACAGTACACCACATCGTCATGCACAAACTTTAAGAACTTTCTCATCTGATCTTTTGTGATTGCCTCTCTTGTAACTGCATCATTTACCAATACTCCGGCAAGTTGAAATCCAAATGGATTCTTTACCAGAATGTCATCATCTACCGCCATCTGAAAGGCCGGGCGCAACACTCCCCGGATGGTATGAATGGAACTGTAGCTTTTTCCATCTTCCTGTTGCAATTTTATAAGGAACAGCTTTGCATCGGAAGTCTGAGCAGAAAACAGCGGAAAGCATATTTGTCATTGTCTGTTTCGGTCGGCTTTGATGATACCCTTTTTTGCATCTCTTGCCATATCACACAGACTTGAGATAAATTACGTATAGGCTGCGATTACATCTCCATCCACTGTGTATGGAAACCATGTGAAGTTTATTTTTTCATCTGTAATTTCAATTTCTGTGCTGTCCGTCCGAAATGCGCGTTGAAAAAGCATCTGCTTATTTGCTATAATCTTCTGTAAATTTTCCAATGCCGTATCCGTAAGGCTCTCTTTCGAAATCGCTATTGTCAACTTATCCTGTTGCACTGGCACTTCTTCCGTTATTTCCATATCGTCCTGAAACCCATGTTCCCGTAACTGCCGAATCAGGTCTTCCACTATTTCTTTTTCAGTTCCATCCGGGATATGCAATACCCCCTCTTTATCCAGTCGGTATCCTGCAATATCGTATGCACAGCTTGGTACCCGTTCATAATGCGGTGCTGTCCCAAGTATGTTTCCAATCTCCTGTGCCAGTTTCGGTCTCTGCTTTGATTTCAATGTAAATCTAATTTCATTCTTCATAATATGTACCCGCCTTTCTTTATTCGGTAGTACATATATCACTCTGATGGTACAGAATTGCAAGACAATTCGGATTATATTTCTGCCAAAATGTACGCAGAAAAACTGTGATTTTTATACTATTTTTTACACGTTTTTTCTGCGTATTTCGTTACTATCCGGCAAAACAAAATCGGCTTTAGCGATGATATTCAGCGGATATTTTCACATAAACCGACCTTGGTGGGTATCCCCCCCTGTTTAATTCTGCGAAAATTCGCACGAAGGGGGCCATCGGTCTTCAAAAAAAGAACCGCGGAGATTTTGATACCCCTATGCATCCAATATTTCATAATTCAGACAAGCGCAAGAATCTTGACATTTACATAGCTTTATTCATTTCCTTAATCTCTTTGAATATCGAGCGTTCATATGATCTATACGATTCAATTGCCTCTATAACCCGTTTAGATATATTCGCTCTTTCATCATAAATATTCTTTGGAATTTTTAAATTGAGAACATCTTCTTCTTTAAATCGAGGATGCTGACTTCCTTCAACTGAATTTTCAAATACCAACTGTGCTGGTTGAGAAAGCAAAAACGGAACTAAATATGCTATTGATTCATTATTTCTTGCCCTAATTACAAAAAACTCTGTTGACGCGCCAAGAATTTCTTTCCTATCTTCATCAACATAAGCTACCTGCCTAAGATATGGTCTAAGACGCGATATAATAACGTCTCCCTTTCTCAATATTTTTTTATTACTATTAATCGAATCATTCACTTCAGAATTAATATTCAAATATCCTCCCATTGCATCTGAAGTATTAATCTGAATAATAGATTTCCCCTGTGCTTGTTTTTTAGTTATTATGTCATTCACTATTTCAACAATTTCAGACATCAAAATAGTATCTTCATTATCTATACTCATTCGCCTTCTAGGATTATACCTTTCAGGTGTCAAAATAAAATTTACACCTAGTTGTTTATTTGATTTCAAAATACAAATCGCCATAAAATCACCATCCTATCTTTTCTGCATTCTTAAAGTCATTAAACTCAAGCAAAATATCATTTAAATCATGGTCAACTTCAGCCCATGTGTGAATATCTCCTTTATATAATATATTTCCTCTACCATCTTTTCCTGGTTTCTCACTAATTGCAAAAAATATGTTTTCTTCACATTTGCTCTTTTTTTCACGCTTTTGTAAAAATAGTATACTTGTTTTTACTGCTGTATGTGGCATGAAGGTATTTCGCGGTATACCAACAACACCAATTATTCTACATTTTTCATTTATCCACCGTCGCAAATCTTCTGTTTCTCTACTACCAAATATATTGTCCGGAAGAACAATTGACATTCTACCATTAGGTTTTAATAATTCAATACATCTTTCTATAAATAAAATATCCCTTTCAATTCTATTTTTTCCAGTAGAAACAAAATAACTTTCAAGAATCTCCGATTCTGTAATCTCTCCTGCAAAAGGGGGATTCGTCATTATTATATCGAATAGTTCTTTTTGTTTTTCTATTCTAAGAATATCCTCAATAGATGTTATATTTTCTCCGTCTGACACTTTATTATTTTTTATCAAACTATTAACTCTATAAATATGAGATTTTTCTAATTTCGATACATACATTAACAGCTTCGCAACTCTCGTTGCTACTATATCAAAATCAAATCCCCACAAATCATTTGCATTAATACCATCACAGTTTTGCTTCGCATGATATAAAAACGCACCAGATCCTGCTGCTGGATCTAGGATTGTCTCTCCAGGTTTTGGATTGATAACTTTCGCACAAAAATCAACAATATATCTCGGCGTAAAATACTGTCCTTTTGATCCCTTTTTCTCCTTTGAAATTAAAAATTCAAAAATACCATCAACACCTTCATATCCGTCTTTTAGCAATGAAAATGTTTTTAATATTGATACGCATATTTGATAATGCTCCTCACATAATAAAAGTCTTGGTTCAGATAAGACCCCTCCCCACAATAAATCAATTTTTCTTAATTTTAGATTTGCTTTATCCATTGTAAGTTCTACTGGTTCGTCATTCAGTTCATTCCACAATTTCAGTACTACTAACTTGAAAATTTCCTCAAATTCATTCTCACCTGAATTTGCTAAAATAACTTCTTCTAATCGTTTATATAAGCCTTCAAAAGTATCCAGTTTTTTGCTTTTTCGTGTAGCCACAAATAATCACCTTCCTTTGAATATTAACTTTATCACATACATCGCCTTTTGTAAAGACCGCCGTCTTCTGTATATATCTTTATTCTAATTTGGAATATTCTGCATTGGAATATTATAATATTTTTAGGAGGTGTCCATATGAAAAGTATATATGATGAAGATTATATAGAAATCATAACTCGTTTACGGATCATTCGAACCAGCAAGAATATCACGCAGCTTGACTTAGCAAATAAAATGGGAAAAACGCAATCATTTGTATCTAAAATAGAAAGTTGTGAGCGTAGACTAGATGTTATTGAATTTTTAAGATGGTTAGACACATTAAATATATCCTTTTCAGATGTTATACCATCAAAATACACTAAAGGAGAATAAGCTTATTATGGGATTTATGCACAAAGATGAATATGAAGATTTCATCATTCATCAAAACGCAACTGTTATTTCTGCAGAAGAAATATCTGAAATGAAACAAAATCTATCACCGCTTATTGGTGCTCAATTCAATGTACTTTCTATTCCTAAAGAAATACTGAAAGCATTTGAGCCATCTCAAATCGGCACCATCGTAGGATCACTTATGGATGCATGTATTCCTCAATTATCCATATTAACTGATTCGGATATGTTTAATTCTGTTGGATTAACCAAAAATGAAGGAATTCTAGGAGATAGAGAAGGTTACCCTGATTATATTCATACATCGGGCAAACGTCTCGAACTAAAACTCTTATTCGTAGATAACCCAAATATTGAAATGAAAAAACCACCTACACCAAGAGAGCCCTCTGCTAGGCTTACGCAAAAGGTAACATTCAAAAATGTTATTCCCGAAAAAGATATGTTATTAGTTATTTCATATGCCCTAAAAGAAAGAACCGATAATCCGAATCTTTTTTCACCAACAATAATCAACCTTGATATTTTTCCTGTCTATGACTGCATTTTAGCCCGTGATCGAAGAATGTATAATAGCCACGGTGGCTGGTTTGGTTATTTTGAAACACCTACCATATTAAGTAATCAGGGGAAACAAAAGATGGCCGCTAATATTGAAATTGATTATTCATCTTATGGTCGGAAAGAAAATGAAGGAAAAGATTTAAACGAAGATACAAATTTCGGCAAGTTAAAAAGAATACCTTATCCACCTCTTCAATATTACCTAAAAATGTCAAGTTCTTCTTTTGATAACAGCAAAGATTGATACTATCAAGCCACAATCCTTGTAGTCCACCTACCAAGGATTGTGACTTTTATCATTCATATTCACCCTCTAAGTAGTCCCTTACTACTAAGGATTTCTCCCCACACCTTTGCCTTTATCCCGATTCCGTCCATGTGCCTTAGTAGTCGAAACCGTAGTAATTCCAAGGCTTTCCGCCATATTCTGCCCTATATTGCCCCAGTCTGCGAAGGTATGCATTATCA
>OLOG01000889.1_pt1 | contig 22457 bp, 21 predicted proteins | sample 1672351 | NCBI WGS metagenome assembly OLOG01 (sample SAMEA3136674, study PRJEB25190) | human gut metagenome | biome: human gut; feature: human-associated habitat; material: faeces | place: Austria | collected 2013 | reverse complement strand
ACGCGCGGCGGTGAATATACATTGTGAAATCGCGTCCGGAATAACGACCAACACACTAAATAGCAATTGTGTAAAAAATATCTAAAATACCCTTGCTATATTTTACCCCAATTTTACATTCAAAAGCTAGTGCATTTTACATCCAAACATTAAGATACAACTGTAATCGCGAGAAAGGTAAAAAACATAAGGACCGCGAAGAAAAGGAGAAATGAATTATGAAAAAAGGTTTAGCAGTAGCAATGGCGGCATTATTAGGAGTAGCAACAATGGGAACAACAGCAATGGCAGCAGCTTCCGGAGATATTACAATCTGCTCCAGAGAAGACGGATCCGGTACAAGAGGTGCATTCATTGAACTGTTTGGAATTGAAGAAAAAGACGCAGATGGAAATAAAGTAGACAATACAACAGAAGCAGCAAAGATCACAAACAGCACATCCGTTATGTTAAGCACAGTAGCACAGGACGTAAATGCAATCGGATATGTATCTCTTGGTTCTCTGGATGACAGTGTAACAGCATTAAAAATCGACGGAGCAGAGGCAACAGCAGAAAACATTGAATCCGGAGATTACAAAGTAGTTCGTCCATTCAACATTGCAACAAAGGATGATGTAAGCGAAGCGGCACAGGATTTCATTACATACATCATGAGTGCAGATGGACAGAAGATCATTGAAGACAACGGATACATCTCAGTAGGCGACAAACCTGCATACGAAGCAGCTGCTGTAGAAGGAAAAGTTGTAGTAGCTGGTTCCTCTTCTGTAACACCTGTTATGGAAAAACTTGCTGAAGGCTATAAAACAGTAAATGACAAAGTTGAAATTGAGGTTCAGCAGAGCGATTCCACAACCGGTATGACATCTGCAATCGACGGACTTTGCGATATCGGTATGGCATCCCGTGATTTAAAAGACAGCGAGACTGCGGCTGGTCTTACCGCAACTGTTATCGCAAAAGATGGTATCGCTGTAATCGTAAACAACGACAGCGGTGTTGAAGAACTTACCAGTGAGCAGGTAAAAGATGTTTACACAGGAAACATCACAACCTGGGAAGACCTTACAAAATAATAAGAAATAAAGTCACTGTTCACAAAAAACATCTTGCGGAATGCTACCAGTGAATAGTAAAGAAATAAAGTACCTTTACAGTTACGAAACAAGAAACAGAAATAAGGAATCCTGCAAAGCCCGTCAAAAGTTTTGCAGGATCCAAATTTTCCGAATAAAAAAGGAACTTACTTTATATGAAATCGATCAATGAAACTGTAATGAAATTTGTATTCCTCGCAGCGGCCTGTACCTCCGTATTAGCCGTTGCATTAATCTGCATTTTCCTGTTTGCAAACGGAATCCCGGCAATGGCGAAGATTGGCCTGCCTGATTTTCTGTTTGGAATGAAATGGAAACCATCCAATGGCTTATATGGAATTTTCCCATTTATCCTTGGAAGTATTTATGTAACAGCAGGGGCAATTGTGGTGGGAGTTCCAACAGCCCTTCTGCTTGCAATCTTCCTTGCATTTTATTGTCCGAAAAAGCTGTATGCACCATTAAAGGCAATGGTAAACCTCCTTGCAGGAATCCCATCTGTTGTTTATGGATTTTTCGGTTTGACAGTGTTTGTCCCGCTGCTTCGACAGCTTACCGGTCATGATGGAAGTACCATGCTGACAGCTTCCGTGCTTCTTGGAATTATGATCCTTCCAACGGTAACCGGCGTTGCAGAACCAGCCTTAAAAAGTGTTCCCACAAGTTATTATGAAGGGGCATTGGCACTTGGAGCAACCCACGAAAAAAGTGTATTTGGCACTGTTTTCCCGGCTGCAAAATCAGGTGTATTAGCTGGCGTGGTTCTTGGAATCGGACGTGCCATTGGTGAGACGATGGCAGTGATCATGGTAGCTGGAAACCAGACCTGGATGCCACAGGGGCTTTTCAAAGGACTTCGAACCATGACCGCAAATATTGTAATTGAAATGGGCTATGCAACCGATCTTCACAGGGAAGCGCTGATTGCTACAGGTGTTGTACTTTTCGTATTCATCCTGATTATCAACCTGTGTGTATCAGCCCTGAAAAGGAGAGCAGAAGATGAGTAAAAATAAATTATCTTATTGGAAAAATCATCCTGGTTCTGCCATCCTAAGGCTCCTGGTATGGTTATCTGCAATTATTACAGTGGCAGTTATGGCGTTTCTTGTTGGTTTTATTCTGATAAAAGGTGTTGGAAATCTGACACCAGACTTGTTTGCACTGGAATATAATTCTGACAATGCATCTTTGATGCCGGCACTGATCAACACCTTGATCATCACCCTGTTATCTCTGGTGATCGCAGTGCCATTTGGAATTTTTGCAGCAATTTATCTGGTTGAATATGCGAAAAAAGGAAGTAAGTTGGTTAAGATCATCCGTATTACAACAGAGACTCTTCAGGGAATTCCATCCATTATCTTCGGTCTGTTCGGTCTTCTGTTTTTCAGTACTGCTCTCCATTGGGGATATTCCCTTCTGGCGGGAGCTATGACATTGGTGATTATGATCCTTCCGCTGATCATCCGTACTACAGAGGAGGCACTTATGGGTGTCCCGGATGCGTACAGAGAAGCTTCCTTTGGCCTTGGGGCAGGAAAGCTCCGCACCGTGTTTAAAGTGGTGCTTCCAAGTGCAATTCCTGGAATCCTTTCCGGTGTGGTACTTGCGACAGGACGTATTGTTGGTGAGACTGCAGCCCTGATTTATACTGCCGGTGCTGTGGCGAAGGTTCCATCCAGCCTGATGGGATCCGGACGTACCCTGGCAGTTCATATGTATGTGCTTTCCAGTGAGGGACTTTACATGGATCAGGCTTATGCCACAGCGGTTATTCTGCTGATCTTCGTACTTGTGCTGAACTGGGTATCCGGTTTCTGTGCAAAGCATTTAAGCAAAGCCACAAACGGACAGTAAGTGCCACAGGTGTTGCTAATGTATGCAGTTGTGGCAGCGCAATAGGCGAGAAACAACTAACTTTCATATATGATAATATTGCCAGCAGGCGATACGTCAGCTTGATAAAAATTCACACTCAGCAGAGTTGTTTAGAAAATGCAATAGAACTAAAAATTTCTGCAGCAAGGAGAATTATGGGTAAAATAGATGTAAAAAACATGGATCTGTACTACAGCAGCTTCCATGCCTTGAAAAATATTAATCTGGAGATTCCGGAAAAGAAGATTACCGCGTTCATTGGTCCAAGCGGCTGCGGAAAATCCACATTGCTGAAATCCTTAAACCGTATGAACGATCTTGTGGAAGGCTGCAGGATCACAGGTGATATCCGCCTGGACGGAGAGGACATTTACGGCGACATTGACGTAAACCTTCTCAGAAAACGTGTGGGAATGGTTTTCCAGAAGCCAAATCCTTTTCCGATGAGCATTTATGATAACATTGCATATGGACCTCGTACTCATGGAATTCATTCCAAGGAAAAACTGGACGATATCGTAGAGCGTGCTCTTCGAAATGCTTCTATCTGGGATGAGGTAAAGGACCGGTTGAAAAAGAGCGCCCTGGGTATGTCTGGCGGACAGCAGCAGAGACTTTGCATTGCAAGAGCTCTTGCAGTAGAGCCGGAGGTACTTCTTATGGATGAGCCTACCTCTGCACTTGATCCAATTTCAACATCCCACATTGAGGATCTGGCGTTGGAATTAAAAGACCGTTACACCATCGTGATCGTAACTCACAACATGCAGCAGGCAGCCCGTATTTCTGACAAGACTGCATTTTTCCTGCTGGGTGAGATTATTGAATATAACGATACTACAGAACTGTTTTCCAGACCACAGAACAAGAAAACAGAAGAGTATATTACAGGGAGGTTTGGTTGATATGAGAGATGTGTATACCGCAAAGCTCTCCAGGCTTTCAGATGAGGTCCTGGAAATGGGAAATCTGTGCGGTCAGGCCATCATGAAGACCTGTCAGCTTCTGGCAAGCGTGGAGGTCCGTGAGGCTGCCACAAAGGAGATTGGAAGAATTGAGAAGGAGATTGACGACAAAGAGCACAATATTGAGGCTCTGTGCATGCAGCTTCTTCTGAAGCAGCAGCCAGTTGGCACTGACCTTCGCAAAATTTCTGCAGCTCTTAAGATGGTAACGGATATGGAGCGGATCGGTGACCAGGCAACAGATATTGCGGAGATTCTGAACACAGGCAGCGTTCATGTACCAGTAACTGCTATTCCACTTCAGGAAATGGCAGATTATGCCATGCATATGGTAAATGACAGTGTTGCCGCTTATGTAGAGGGAAAAAGTGACCTGGCAAAAAAGGTGATCAGCAGTGATGATATTCTGGACAATCTTTTCAATCAGGTAAGAAAAGCACTGGATATGAACCGCATGGGCTATTCCAGTGATGAGGTGCTTGATCTTCTTATGATTTCCAAATACTATGAGCGAATCGGTGACCATGCAACCAACATTGGCGAGTGGGCAGAATTTACAGTAGATGGTATCCACAGAAACGGGGACAGCATCAGCGATCTGTTTAATCCGGAATCTTTGTAATTGAAATATGTACTGCCTGAAAAAGACAGTATCATAAAGAAAAGCCAGCTGGTTAAGCTGTATGTAGGCGGTTTCTGAAGCACAGAAGCCGCCGTTTTTATTTGTGCGTCTGATAGCGCACTTTTTTTTGCAAAATGACATATCCTTCAGGTTACGACAACATATCTGCAAAAAACTATACACAAGTAAATGCTTGTGGACGCCAAAGGTAAGAAATGTTGGCGAGTTCTAAAAATAAAATGTAAAATCAGAATATAAGCCTGAATGTTTCACAACCTTACGAGAAGTTCAGGAAAAACTCTTTAATTGTAGTCGACAACAATTTTAGAAATAAAAACAGGGGTAATTACTGTAAACAAAAACTATGAATGAACCAGAATTTGGAAGGAGTGATATTTTTGGACAGTAAGAAACAAAACAAAATGGGGAAAATGCCTGTAGGCAAGCTGGTTTTTACCATGTCATTGCCACTTATGGCATCCCTTTTGGTTCAGTCGCTTTATAATATTGTAGATGGTATTTTTGTTGCTAGACTTAGCGAGAAGGCTTTAACAGCCACCTCACTTGCCTATCCGTTACAGATATTAATGGTGGCTGCTTCCGTCGGAACCGGTGTTGGAGTAAATGCATTGATTTCTCGGCTGCTTGGAGCAAAAAAACATGAGGAAGCGGATAAAATTGCTACCACCGGTCTTATCCTAGCCTTTATTTGTACTTTGATCTTTGTTGTACTGGGAATCTTTTTTTCGGGAAGTTTTGCAGCGGCATTTACAGATGACCCGGAAACCAGAGCTTATTGTGAAACCTATTTAAAGGTATGTATGACATTTTGCATAGGTATTTTTCTTGAAACTCTGGCACAGAGATTATTGCAGGCAACTGGAAACACATTTTCTAGTATGATCTCATTGATCGTAGGTGCTGTGACAAATATTATTTTAGATCCGATCATGATTTTCGGTTTATTGGGCTGCCCGGCCATGGGAATCAAGGGTGCTGCCGTTGCAACCGTTATCGGGCAGATAATGGGAGCTGCCACAGCGCTTCTTTTGAATCATTTCAGAAATCCGGAACTGCATTTTGCGATAAAAGGATTCCGCTTCAGTGGAAAATCAGTTCTTGAAATTTATAAGGTTGGTTTTCCGACTATTATCATGCAGGCTGTGGGAAGTATTATGATCTCAGTGATCAATAGTATTTTAATGCCGATTTCTTCTACAGCAGTAGCATTTTTCGGAGTTTATTACAAGCTTCAGAATTTCCTTATGATGCCAATAAACGGTCTGGGTCAGGCTGCAATTCCTATCGTGGGATATAACTATGGAGCCAAAAATGGAAAACGTGTAAAAGAAACACTGAAGATCATGGTTCCTGCGGCTGCAATCATTGCTCTGGCTGGTACAGTAATCTTTATGGTATTTACATCACAGCTGTTGCAGCTTTTCTCAGCAAGCAAGGAAATGCTTGAAATGGGAATTCCTGCTCTTCGGATCATATCCATTACATTTATTTGTGCAGCTGTCACAACGGTTCTTGGATATTCTGCATCTGGTCTTGGAAATGGCGTGATCAATATGCTTGGAACTGCAATCCGACAGCTTATTTTACTTGTACCTTTTGTATACCTGTTCTCTCTGAGCGGAAGTGTGGATAAAATATGGTTTGCATTCTGGATTTCAGAAGGAGCAGCAGTTATTTACAGTATTCTCAGTGTACGCAGGGAATTAGAGAAAAAGGTAACACCATTGCAAAATAATTAAAAAGAGTATAGATTTAGCTTCTTGTTGTAAGAAAACGGCAGGAAGCTTTTTTTATGCATAATTCACCCACAAGTTTTCGCTTGTGGGTGTCAAAATGATATGATGTTGGACAAAGTGCATAAAAAAGGATACTATATAACCATAGAAACAATGAAAAATGTATATGGATGAAGCGTTAATTCTTGGTAAAACCTGACAAAAAAGCGCGGGCTTCATTGATGAAACAGATTTCAGCAGGATGAAGATGCAGACCTTTTTTGTAGCAAATGGCCTGGTATGTGGGAAAGCTTGTAACTGATATAGGATAACACAGCATATCAGAAGCTTCTTTCCCGGCAGAAAAATAGTACTGGACAGTATTTTTGGGCGCCAGCATACAGCCGAAACCTTTCTGACACATACGGATATTCAGGTGGCCATTTTCAGAGGTAAAACCAGGTGTAGGAGAAAAACCGTATTCATTAAAAATGCTGTCGAGATCTTGCGTCAGCTGACCATGGCGGTCATAGAGCAGGATAAATGGCATAGCCTTCAGAAGAGACAGATCATGGCTTTCTTGAAGCTGTTTCTCCAGAGCCGGCCAATCATTACCGTAAATTTTCAATGCAAGATCTTTATGGAAGGAGACGCAGTATGGATTGCTGTCCATAATACAGACATCTTCCAGCTCCTCAGGTACAGGCAGGTAACTGATATACAAATCAACACCACGCATATTGTGGGATATGTCAGCATGCTGCCGCTTAACAATCGTGACATCATACTGAGGATAATGGGCAGTGAACTGTGCCAGCAGATCAGCCAGAAAAGGTGGATCCATATAAGTTGGGACGCCGACTGTGATGCTGCTCCGGCGGTTCGCAGTAGCGGCATCGATGTTAGAGATCATTCTGTTATAAGAAGCCATGATTTCTTTTGCCCCATCCAGAAAGCACTCTCCGGCAACTGTCAGGGTAATGGTATTCCCCCTGATAAAAAGCGGTGCACCGATTTCGGTCTCAAGCTTTTTGAGATGCTCACTTAAGGATTGCTGGGAAACATAAAGTTTTCGGGCTGCTGCACTGATGTTTTGTTCTTCTGCAATTGCAATAAAATACTTTATATTCAGAAAATTCATGTTTTATCCTCCTTGTATCATACACAATATTTTATCATTCAAAAAAATGATATGCAAGGTTAGAAATATGTTTTTCGTAGTTTCATGGAGTACCATTTAACCGTTTCGTCTGCAGGTATTAGACAGGGGTGGCAGGCGAGACAAAATCATGCAAATGCATGATGTAAAAACTGTATAGAGGATAAAAAGGAGGTTCAAAATGAAAAACGGGAAATTAAAGAAACTTACAGCTGGGCTTTTATCAGCAGCAATGGTGTGCTCACTGAATACCGGAGTTGTATTTGCAGAGGATGCTGGCGGGGAAACAACTTTAAAAATGGGTATTTACGGTGGTCTTGATTCCCTGAATCCATGGGCCAGTGGACGAATCACCAAGGATATGGTCACCTATGTTCTTTATGAGACACTGGCAAGTTGTCAGAGCGGTTCAACTGAAATCGACAGCATTATGATGGAGAGCTATGAGCAGGTAGATGATGTAACCTATGATGTTACGATCTATGATTATATCACAGACGCTGAAGGAAATAATATTACAGCCTCTGATGTTGTTTTCAGCTTCAAACAATATATGCAGAACTGGGCAACAACTGTTGAGTCCATTGAGGCAACTGGTGATTATTCATTCAGGCTCACTTTAAATACAACTGCTGCCGGTGCATTTAACTACATTGTATGTAAAGTGCCGATCGCAAGCGAAACAGCCTATAATAACAGCCCGGATGGATTTGCGACTACTTCCTGCGGAACCATGCCTTATACAGTATCTGGCGGATCTGATTATGTAAATGGTACTACGATTATTGCACGTGCAACAGATTCCTACTGGCAGACAGATGAAAGCCTTATCTATGGGGGAAGCGTTAAGAATGCAGATGTGATTGAATTTGATGTACTGGAAGAATCCACACAGTTGGCACTGGCTGTTGAAAACGGAGACATCGATATGGCTATGTACATTGATTCCAGTCTGGTTGACGAGGTTGGCAATACAGACGGAATTGAATTGGCAGAGATGACAGCAGCAGAAGAGCGTGGAATCATGTTTAACATGATGGAAGACAGCGTATTTTATGATAATCTTCCACTTCGCCAGGCTGTGCTGTATGCTATTGATAATGAGGCTGTTGCAGAGGCCTGCGGATATGGACATGGAACTGCATCCACTGTTACATGTGGACAGGATGGACTGACTATTGGTTATAGCTCTGACTGGGAGACAAGCCCGTACTCTTACGATCCGGAAAAAGCAAAGGAACTGCTTGCAGAAGCTGGCTACAGTGAAGGAGAACTGAATCTGAGACTTCTTTGCAACAGTAATCCGGTTATTACCATGATGTGGACTATCGTTCAGTCCAACCTGATGGAAGTTGGCATCAATGCAGAGCTTGACGTAGTAGAGGGAACTACTTATGGAACATACCGTGACGGATCCAGTGGAATGTACGATCTGGCTTATGCAGGTGTGGAAGATGCAGGTTATGTAACTGCTGATCTCTGGAACACTCTCTTTAACCGTAACAACTATGCTTCTGGCAGAACATGGGCAGGACTTCTTGATGACGAGCTTCAGGAACTTTACGATGCAATCGCTGCTCCTGATGGATACACACAGGAAAACCTGGATGCATTCTATAACTATATTACCGATAATGCACTGTATTATAATATTTACTTCCTCTCTGAATATGCAGCATATAACACAAACCGTGTATCAAGCTATTTCACAGACTGGCAGAGATTTGTCCGTGCTAATACAGTTGTTCTTGCAGACTGATTCTTTTGGAAATGACCACTTATTACCAGTGAACAGGTGCGAAAAAAGAACAGGTAGTTATGTCAGGGAGATACGGCAGGGTAAAACCTGCGGTATCTCCTGTTAAAAAGGAAGAACATATTTATAATGACAGTACATCGGCAGGGATATACGGAAGCCATCTCACTGATATGCAAATGTTGGGAGACAGTCAGGTGCTTTTGTATGAAAATTGGCTTTTTGCCAATATCTGCAGATCAGTCGGTGTTATAGGATACAAATAGGAGAAGAGGAGAAGACTCTATGGGAAAGTACATATTAAAACGAATCTTGCTTATGATTCCCGTGATTCTGGGTGTAGTGATTCTGGTTTTTACCTTGATGCAGCTGACACCTGGTGATCCGGCAGAGGTTATCCTGGGAACTACGGCAACGTCGGAACAGATTGAGGAACTGCGTGGAGAACTTGGATTAAATGATCCTTATATTGTCCAGCTTCTGCGATATATGAAAGAGGTGTTTATCCAGTTTGATTTTGGAACATCTTATATCAGTAATGTTTCTATTTCAGCAGAACTTGCAACACGATATCCCTACACTTTGGTATTTGCGGTGGCGGGCATGGTTCTATCACTGGGAATTGGTATCCCACTTGGTGTGAATGCTGCTGTCCACCAGAACAGTATTGCTGACTACGGTACTATGGCAATCGCATTAATCGGAACATCTCTTCCAGGCTTCTGGTTTGCGCTGGTTTTGATTCTGTTATTTTCCAGCAAGCTTGGATGGTTACCGGCGTATGGCGTTGGTGGCATCCAATACTGGATCATGCCGATCATATCTACTGCATTTGCAGGAATTACGACCATGGCCAGGCAGATGCGTTCCGGAATGCTGGAAGTCATTCATTCGGATTACATTACCATGGCGAAATCAAAGGGTGTGAAAAAGAAATCTGTTATTTACAAGCATGCACTTCCAAATGCACTGATTCCGGTTATTACTGTTGCAAGTATGAGCTTTGGAACTTCTCTTGGAGGTACCTTGATCGCAGAAACGATTTTCGCGATTCCAGGAGTTGGTGTGTATATTGTAAATGCGGTAAATAACCGTGATTATCCAGTCGTACAGGGTGGTGTAATCATTCTTGCGATTACGTTTTCTATTATCATGCTTCTCTGTGACCTTGTGATCGCTGCAGTAGACCCGCGAGTAAAAGCGCAGATAACCGGTGGCAAGAAAAGGGGGAAGAAAAAATGACAGCTGAGAAAAAAGTGAAGGCAGAGGAGGCTTCTGCAAAGAAACAGAATCAGTTTGTAGAGGTTATGAAGCGACTGTCTTATAACAAGGGAGCTATGTTTGGCCTTGTATTATTTGTTTTAGTAGTACTGATTGCAATTTTTGCACCGGTGCTGGCACCTTATGACTATGCGAAAATCGATATAAAAAGCCGTCTGCTCAGTCCCTGTGCGGAGCATTTATTCGGTACTGACCAGATGGGAAGAGATATTTTAAGCCGTGTAATATATGGAGCCAGATATTCACTTCTGATTGGTGTTGGATCCGTTATTTTCAGTGCAGTTTTTGGAGTTATCGTAGGATGTATTGCCGGTTACTATGGTGGCTGGGTGGACAACCTGATCATGCGTTTGTGCGATATTATCCAGTCTGTTCCTGGAATGATCCTGAACATTGCCTTGGCATGTGTTCTGGGACCTGGTGTTATCAATGTTATTTTTGCAATGGGCTTTGAAGGAATCGCAGGTACAGCCCGTCTGATGCGTTCATCCATTCTGAATGTCCGTAAAATGGAATATCTGGATGCAGCTTCTCTGACAAACTGCAGCAGCTTACGTGTGATCGTGAAACATATTCTGCCGAACACCTTTGCACCAATCCTGGTTCAGGCAACTATGGGTGTGGGAGCCAGAATCATTATGGCTGCAAGTATGAGTTATGTTGGAATTGGTGTTCAGCCACCTACGCCGGAATGGGGCGCAATGCTCTCAGACAGCCGTGATTTTATTATGAAATATCCATACATGTGTCTTATTCCTGGTATCTGCATTATGGTAGTTGTGCTGGCAATGAATCTGCTTGGCGATGGTCTGCGCGATGCACTGGATCCGAAGCTTAAGAAATAAGAATGAGAGGAATTGACATGAGCGAAAATAATTCTTTCCTGCAGGTAAAAGATTTAAAAGTTGAATATGTGACGAAGGCGGAAACTGTTTACGCAGTCAATGGAGTCTCCTTCAGTTTGAAAAAAGGTTCGGTGTTTGGATTAGTAGGAGAGACTGGTGCAGGTAAAACAACCATAGCCAGGACGATCCTCCGCGTATTGCAGGAGCCGCCGGCCGAGCTTCGCAGTGGAGAAGTGATCATGGAGGGAAAGGATCTTCTGAAACTGACGGAAGACGAGATGTGTGAGGTTCGTGGAAAAAAGATTACTATGATCTTTCAGGACCCTATGACTTCCCTGAATCCGGTTATGTCTGTTGGAAAACAGATCGCAGAGGTTATCAGACTTCACAGCAACAGCTCTGCTGCTGAAATCCGTAAAGAAGCAGAGCGTATGTTGGAAACAGTAGGTATTCCAGCAGAACGTTATGATGAATTTCCCCATCAGTTTTCAGGTGGTATGAAGCAGCGTGTTGTTATTGCGATTGCATTGGCATGTAATCCGGATCTTCTACTGGCAGATGAGCCGACTACAGCTCTGGATGTTACGATTCAGGCACAGGTTCTGGAACTGATGAAGGATTTGAATAAAAAGAATAATACTACTACAATTCTGATTACACATGATCTTGGTGTGGTAGCAGAGATGTGTGATGAGGTAGCAATTGTATATGCTGGAGAAATTGTGGAAATTGGTTCTTTGAGGGATATTTTCAAGAATCCATGTCACCCTTATACGAATGGTCTTTTTGGAGCGTTACCTAAGCTTGACGAAGAGGTAGAATGGCTTAGCCCGATTGAAGGATTACCGCCAGATCCCACAGCTCTTCCACAGGGATGTAAGTTCCATCCACGTTGTCCGAAAGCAACAGAAAAATGCCGGTGCGGCAATGTGGAGCTGACAGAAATTGCTCTAGGTCATATGTGCAGATGCATTTACGCACAGAAGGAGGGTACCAATGTCTAAATTAGTGGAAGTAAAAAATCTGAAAAAGTATTTTAAATCCCCAAGGGGTACCGTTCATGCCACAGACGATGTTACTTTTTGCATCGAACAAGGTAAGACAATGGGAATTGTTGGTGAATCTGGCTGTGGTAAATCCACACTGGGAAGAATGCTGGTGCATCTGGAAGAAAGCACTGGCGGTCAGATCATTTTTAATAATGAGGATGTAACACAGTTGAGTAAAAAAGGATTGAAGGAATACCATTCCCATGCACAGATGATCTTTCAGGATCCTTATTCTTCACTGGATCCAAGATATACCATTGAGGATGCTATAAGAGAGCCTCTAATGATCTCTGGAAAGTACAATCGTATGCAGGCACAGAAGAAAACAGAGGAACTGATGGATCTGGTGGGAATTGCCAGACGTCTTCGGATGGCATATCCTCATGAGCTGGATGGCGGACGTCGTCAGAGAGTTGGAATTGCTCGTGCGTTGGCTCTGGATCCGGAATTTGTAGTATGTGATGAGCCGGTATCCGCTCTTGACGTATCCATTCAGGCTCAGGTGTTGAATCTTCTGAAACAGCTTCAACAGGAGCATAATCTGACATATATGTTTATTACTCATGACTTGTCTGTTGTAAAACATATTTCTGATGATATTTGTGTTATGTATCTGGGACAGCTGGTGGAAACCAGTCCATCCAAAGAACTTTTCCAGACACAGTATCATCCTTATACGAAAGCTCTTCTTTCTGCTATTCCTTCTACGGATATTGATAATAAGATGAAGCGTATCGTACTGAAAGGGGAAATCACATCTCCGATCGATCCGAAACCAGGTTGTCGTTTTGCAGCAAGATGTAATTATGCATGTGAGAAATGTTATCAGCCCCAGAAGCTGGAAGAAATCAGTCCGAACCATTTTGTATCCTGTTGCAGGGTAAGAGAAATCAATGGCTTGAAATAACGGACCGAATGAAAGGGGGAAATATATGGGGAATCATAAGTTATCAAAAGAAGCAGAGGAACATATTAAAAAGAAAATATTAGATATTCCCTATGCCAGTCAGTCTCCTTCCCAGATATTGGATATCTGGTATCCGAATCAGGAGAGTGAGAAGCCATATCCTGTGATCATGCATTTTCATGGGGGAGGTTTCAAATTCGGAGGACATCGGGAAGATAGTGTAGAGCCTATGCTGCGTGGAACGGACCGTGGATATGCTGTGGTTAGTGTAGAATATCGCAAAAGCGGTGAAGCCCGTTTCCCGGCAATGCTTTATGATGCTAAGGCAGCTATTCGTTTTTTGAAAGTAAATGCCAAGCGCTATCAGCTGGATCCTGACAGGATAGCTCTTTGGGGACCATCTGCAGGAGGCTGGATCGTATCAATGGCTGCCCTGACGCCTGGCAATCCGGCTTTTGAGGATCTGACAATGGGAAATGCAGACGCAGACAGTAAGGTTGCAGCAGTTGTAGACTGGTGTGGTCCCTGTGGCGGTTTCCTGGATATGGATGCCGCTTATATAGAGAATCCGGATCCATCAAGAGAAACGGAGCAGATACATAATGCAGCTGATTCTCCGGAGTCCGAATTTATGGGGGCTCCTATCGGGAAAATTCCTGAACTGGTACGGCTTGCTAATCCCTGTACTTACGTGAATAAAGACATGCCGCCTTTTATGATTGTCCATGGGACTTCTGACAGGATTGTACCTGTGGAGCAGTCTGTAAAGCTGGCAGAAACAATAAAAGAAATTGCCTGCGAAGACCGGGTAACACTGTATCTGGCAGAAGGCGCACCCCACCATGGAAGAATCTGGTGGCATGAGGAATGGGTTGCAGATATGTGTTTTGATTATCTGGATCGGCTCCTGAAAAAAGAATCTGACATTAAGTAAAAATCATAAAGGAGAAAACAGCAGTGGGCAAAAAAAATTATGCAATTGTAGGAAACTGGAGCTTTGAGGCCAGGCCTGCTAAAGGAATATCTGTTTTTTCATATGAGCCGGAAAGCGGGGCACTTTCCCTGATTGAGACCATCCGGCCGGATGTGGCAGCAGGACAGCTGTGTCTGGATAAAGAGCGAAACATTCTGTATATTTGTAACGAATGTGGAGAACGCTGGGGAGAGATTGGTGGCGGCGGATATATTATGGCGTATCAGTTTCACCCGGAAACTGGCAAGCTGACACTGATCAATGAAAAAGAAACATTGTGTCCTGAGCCATCTTATGTGTGTATGGATGCTTCAAAAAAATATCTGGCAATCTGTCATTGCTCAGATCCGTGGCATGTGACAAAAATTGTAAAGCACGGTGATGGCACCTTTGGAAATGAAGTGGTATTTGATGATACAGGACTTGTTCTTTTCAGGTTAAATGAGGATGGAAGCATCGGAGACATCTGCGATGTGGCAATTACCGAGGGAACAGGCGGAAAAGGACCAAATTCCCAGAAAAATGTAGATCCGGTATCTGGACATATACAGCTAGTAGAAGTAATTTCCCGTTTACATTCTGTAGTTGCAAGTCCCAGTGGAAAGATGCTGGTTGTGTGTGATAAAGGAATGGACAAGATTTATACATTCCGAATTGATGCAGAAAATGGAAAACTTGTGAAGCTGAATGAATGGTGTGCAAAAGATGTAGCATGCTTTCCACGCTACGGAGCCTTCCATCCAGAGCGTCCTGTATTTTATGCAAATAATGAAAATAAGGCGACTATGAATTGCTTTCATTATGATGAGGAAACTGGAAAACTGGATTGCTTTCAGAAGGTAGAACTTTTGGATGAAGATTACGGCATGGTAGAAGGAAAACCAGTAGGAGCCCAGGATATTCTCGTTCATCCGGACGGAAAGTGGCTCTATGTGACTTTATGTGGTCTGAATCTTATTGTTGTAATGAAAATAGATGAAAATGGAATTCCTACTGTGATCCAGAGAATTCCAAGTGGCGGCAATCTGCCAAGGGGATTGGCACTTTCTCCAGATGGCCGGTATCTGCTTGCAGGGAATATGGTTTCCGGGGATATTACAACCTTTATGGTGGGGGCAGACGGTTTTCTCACGCCTACCGGACGTGTATATACAGCAGTGTCCCCTTCTGCGATAAGGTTTATATCTTGATATCGTGACTTTTAAGATGAATAAAATAAAGGAATTATTTATTTATCCGGAAAAAGTTTTTTATAAAGAAGTGTTTTCCATAGCTGTTACGATTGCATTGCAGAATCTGATCACATTCGGAGTGAATCTGACCGATACTATGATGGTTGGTACACTGGGGGAAACGGAACTGGCAGCAGCATCTCTGGCAAATCAGTTCATTTCTGTTTTTCAGACATTGATCATGGGAATGTCCATGGGTGCATCTGTATTGCTTGCAAGATACTGGGGAATGAAAAAAATAGATTCCCTGAAAAAAGTGATTGCGCTTCAGCTGCGTCTTACAATCGGTACAGGTATTTTTTTCTCCCTGGCAGCGTTCTGTTGGTCAGAGAATATCATGCGGATATTTACTACAGAGGAAAAGGTGATCGCTTCAGGAACTTTGTTTTTAAATTATTCAGTGTTGACATTCTTTTTCCAGGCTGCGTCAATTTCCTGTACGATTATACTTCGTAATATCCATAAGGTCAGGATTCCGCTGATCGCGTCTATATGGGCATTTATTGTAAATATAATAGGTAACTACTGCTTTATTTTTGGAAAATTTGGATTTCCCAGACTGGGAATTGGAGGCGCTGCTGTTAGTACCTTCCTGGTTCGTGTGGTAGAATTTCTGATCATTTGCGGTTATCTCTTTGTGGTAGAAAAGCAGATATGCTTCCGGGTGAAAAATCTGTGGATGAAGACAGATATTTTTTCAGAATATGTGAAACTTGGTTTTCCAGTCATGGTCAGTGATTTTTTTATCGCAGTGGCAGACAGTGTCGTTATGATGATCATTGGCAGAATGGGAGCTGCATTTGTAGCTGCAAACGCGGTTGCTGCCGTGGTGATGAATATGGCAAGTATTCTGATCCAGGGAATTGGACAGGCCAGCTCGATCATTACCGGAAATACTTTGGGGGAAGGCCGGGTAGAAGAAGCATTAAAACAGGGATATGCGTTCCTGGGACTGGGCATTGGAATTGGTTTTGTAATGTCCGTGCTAATTCTTATCCTTTCCGAAGAAATCATTCTGGCATATCAGCTTTCTGCTAACACTGCTGGGATAGCCCGTCAGCTGATGTGGGCCATCGCGTTTATCAATGTATTTCAGTCTGCAAACAGTATTCTGACGAAAGGAGTGCTGCGGGGAGGCGGAGATACCAGGATGCTGATGATCACAGATAGTATTTTCATGTGGATCGTGGCAATACCATTGGGAAGTGTTACAGGGCTTGTGCTGGGACTTCCGGCGTTCTGGGTGTATTTCTGTTTGAAATCAGATCATATTTTTAAATGTATATGGTGCGTATGGCGTTTACACAGCAGACGGTGGATCAAAAAAATCCAATAAATAAAATAGAATGAAACAATAAAAAGGAGCTTTGTTATGAACAGTTTAACATATAAATTACCGGAACTGACACCTTTAGAGAAGGCTCTTCCGGTTTCAAAATATTATACAGATTATCCGCTGCATAAACCGAATCCATTGTACAGCCAGCTTCTGGATGCTGGTGCAATGAATCCGGGGGATGCACTGCCTCTGGACCGGTGGTTTGACCTTTTGCGTCCGGAAGGTTATGATAAAGTTGAATATGGATATTGTATGATGCCTGACGGAACAGGGTATATCGCCAATTATTCAGTGCTTTCTGATCGTGTGACCCCTGAAATGAGAATGTGGTATGTGCGTTGGATGAATATTCATTCCCGTAATCTTCCAGAGGGGTGTGGAAATATTCGTTACAAGCTTTGGAATCAGGTGGATCATCTGGATCATGGACTTGTGGACGGAGATTTTAAAAAAGGAATTTACACATTGGAAACTCTGGATATGGGAGGCGGCGAGAAACCTATCCGTTCTGTGCGACATAATTTTGATGTGAGAGATTATGGATTTCCAGAAGAAAAATATGCGGAGCTGGAAAAAGCGCATATCGGTATTACATCCTGCTGGGAGTCATTTGAATGCCCAGGTTCCCACCTGGTTTTATCAATCACCAGACCCTGCCCATTAGGCGGTGTAGAGACCTGCTCAAGAGAGTGGATCGGATACAAAGCAGAAAACGGAAAAATCATCCGGGATCTGGAAACACCTGATTTTATGTTATGTGAACAGTATCTTAGAAATGTGCAGATTCATAATACGGTGGAACAGCAGCATCTGGCAACATTTTTGCCTGAACTGTATGCAGAATATCATGATTTGCCAAAGGATGCAGATTAAAGTTTGTCCCAAAAGCATTTGCAATCTGTGAGAATACAAAGATAAAGGAGAAGTCATGAGTGAACAGTTGTTATGTGGAGCTGCCCGGGAGGTAATCACACCACCCGCTGAAATGATCGATCATCTGAGTGGTCTTATGAACTCCAGTTTTGGTGGTGTAGTGGATGATCTGTATGTAAGGGTGATTGCCTTGGAATACGCCGGCAAAAAAATGCTTCTGGTTTCCTTTGACCTGGATAAAGCTGCATGCCCAAAGGAGAATCTGGAAGCACTGGAAAAAGAGACTGGAATTTCGAAAGATTCTGTTTTGTTTATAGGAATCCATACCCATTCTGCACCAGTGACAGGATACCGTCCTCATGAGGGTCCAAATTTTATTGCAAGAAAACCTCAGATTGTAAAGGAAACTACAAAACGCTACGAGAAATTCATTCAGGAAAAACTTCTGAAGGCTGCTCATAAGGCACTTTATGAGATGCGTCCGGCCCAGATGGGATTTGCATATGGTGAAAGCCATGTAAATGTAAACCGTGTAGCGTTTTACGAAGTGATGGATCAGACTGGTTCGATCCATACAGAAGTAAGCACTGGAACAAACTATAAAAGACCGGCAGATCCCACCCTTTTTGTTATGAAATTTCAGGGAATGGATGGAAAACCCATCGCCTTTTTCATGAATTATGCCTGCCATAATACGGTAATGATACTGAATGCCTGCGGAAAGGATGGAAAAGTGGGAATTTCTGCAGATATGGGAGGAAATGTAAGCAAAGAGATGGAACGTTTTTATGAAGGAAGCGTTGCCATGTGGTCAAGTGGAGCGGCCGGAGATATTAACCCTGTTATGTCGAATCAGGTATACCGCGAAGAGTTCCGGACCGGAAAGCCGGTGGAAATTTATGAAAAAAATGGGGTAATTCCAATTTCCATGCTTCATACCTTGGTAGCACATCTGTTTGCAGATGTGAAAAATACAGTCAGAAAGATTAAGGATTATAGTGATAAATGTGAATTTTCTTCAGAAATCCGCTGGGCGAAAACTCCAGGATTAGATGAAAATGGAGAATATAAAGTATTTGTCCATAAGCTTCAGATCGGAGAGATTATCCTGATGGGGTTTGGCGGAGAACTTTATTCTGCTCTTGGAAAAGAAATCCAGGAAAAGATCGGGAAGAAAAATCTTATTCTAATTAATCACGATGCCAGTCTTTTGTATAATTCGGGCTATATTTACAGTGATGAGGTTTTTGAACTGGCTGAAAAATATGAAAGTAATATTGTGGGAATGAATCACACCTGGATGAAACCGGGATATATCTTAGAGGCACTTGTGAAGAATATGCAAGAAATGTTTTAGTAAAGTTCTATTTTAAAAGCAAAGAATATTTGAAAAAAATGAATGGAGGAGATATAATGAGCTACGAAAAACTACCAGAGTTATTTCCAGAAGAGAAAGCAATGCCTCTGGCTAAATATTATTACAATTATCCAATGAGGGATTTGCCAGAGGATCTGAAAAAACAGATTTTTGGACCGCCAATGAATGTGGAAGATGCGGTAAAACCAGAGGAGTTTATTAACTGGCTGAAACCATACGGTAAGTACGAAAAAGTAGAACAGGGTTATTGTATGTTCCCAGACGGAAGCGGTTATATTTGTACCTATTTAAGAATTCCAGAAAACATTGATGTAAAAAAAATGTTCTGGTATATGAATTGGCTGAATGTTCATTCAAAGAGCATGGTTCTTGGTCATGGAAATCTCCGGTATAAAATCTGGAATCCAGCAGACCACTGGGATCATTATTTTGTAAACTGGACGGACAAATCAGACGGTATTCATACAACGGAAAGTCTGGATCTTGGCGAGGGAGACCGTAAATATGATACGATCCGTCATTCTTTCAATCTTCGTGAATTTGGATTAACAGATGAAAAAATCAAAGAACTTACAGATTCCGGTATCAGTGTAAATGAAACCTCTGACTGGGAGTCTTTTGATGAGCCTGGTGCACACCTGACACTTGGACAGATTCGTCCCTGCCCGGAAGGCGGTTATGAGAGAAGATCTGTAGAGTGGATTGGATGGAGACCTGCAAAGGGTGGTAAACTGATACGTGAGCCAAGAACACATTGTGATGAAGCTTATCTGAAAAAGGTTGCTTATCATACCCTGATTGAATGGTATCATATGCTGGATTTCATTAATGATCTGTATGAAGAATATCATGACAAGCCGATTGATGCGGATTAAACAGAACAGATTGATACATAAAAATTCCCGTATTCATTGTTAAAGATGAATACGGGAGCGTGTTTATTTTGCAGTGGCTTAAAGAAAGGAGACAACATACCATGGATAAGGAAAAAAAGGAAGAAATTCTCAGAGAAGCTCATGAACGGGCAAAAGCGGCTGTTACCAGAAAAGAAAAATCAATTCTGAGGACAGTGGAGGAGCCAATTCTTCCTGCCTTGTGTAAAATTATTTTTATTGGTATGTTGGTTCTGACGACAGCAATGCTTTTGGTAGATATAAATGCATTTGTAAGATATGATTCTCATCTTGGGGGACTTCACTTATACAGGAACATGGTTATGACCGGATTGGGAAGCTGGGGGATGTTCTCTGTTCTTTTAATCCTATGTTGTTTCTTTGGAATGAAACAGGAGAAGAAACGTTTCTGGAAGAAACGAAAAGAGGGTGGAATTGTTGATGAAACTCAGGAAGACCGTGAGCGTAGTCAGAGAGCTATACGTAAAATCATGAATCCCTTCGTTTTGTATATGAAGACTTCACTTATCGGATTACTGTTCTGGGTGATTTTGCTTGTCGTATATCTTTTTTTATCAAAATAGAAGACCTTCTCTGCATCCGGCTAAAAGCATCTTTGCAGAGAAGGTTGTTTTTCTTATTTTTCTTTAATTTTCAATTTATTCATAATTCTTATGTTTCTTAAAGAAATCCTTCGTTTCTCTCACAACCACACCACTCAAAGCAAGCAGCGCGATCAGGTTCGGGAATGCCATCAGGGCGTTGAAGATATCTGCGATATTCCATACGGCTGCAACTGTCATGTATGGTCCGAAGAATACACAGATGATATATAACCAGCGGTAAGTTTTTACTGCGGTCATGTTGCGGTTGAAAAGGTATTCCAGGCATCGCTCACCGTAATAATCCCATCCAAGGATGGTTGTGAATGCGAAGAATACCAGGCACAGCATAAGAGCAAAGGAGGCAAACTGCGCAGGGAATGGAAGACCTTTCTGGAAAGCTGCAGTAGTAATCGCAACACCTTCAAGTCCTGTATTCCAGGTCTCAGTAATGACAATGGAAAGACCTGTCATGGTACAGATTACAATGGTATCAATAAAAGTACCGGTCATGGAAACAAGTCCCTGGCGAACCGGTTCCTTTGTCTGAGCGGCAGCTGCAGCAATAGGAGCGCTACCAAGACCAGACTCGTTTGAGAAAATACCGCGGGCAATACCTTTCTGCATTGCCACAACCATGGTTCCCATGGCACCGCCTGCAAGGGCACTTCCGTTGAAGGCTGTTTTTACAATTGTAGCGATGGCACCAGGAACTGCAGTAATATTTGTGATCACAATGATCAGTGCAAGTGCAACATAAAGAACCGCCATAAATGGAACGATAATCTGGGAAACCTTTGCAATACGCTGAATACCGCCAAGAACTACAAGTCCTACACATAAGGTAAGAATCAGGCAGGCGATTACAGTTGCCCAGGAGTATGTATTTCCAAAAAGGGAAACGGTGTGTACGGTATCCGGGTCAAAGAAGTTCTTTACTGCAGAAGCAATACCGTTTACCTGAGTAAAGGTACCAATTCCGAAAAGTCCGACCCCGGCTCCGAAGAATGCAAAAATCTTTGCAAGCCATCTCCACTGTTTTCCCATACCATTCTCAATATAATAAAATGGTCCGCCAAGAACGTGTCCGTCCTTGTCGATGGTACGGTATTTGATGGCCAGAAGGCCTTCTGCGTATTTGGTTGCCATTCCGAAGAATGCAGCAACGATCATCCAGAACAAGGCTCCAGGTCCGCCTGCTGCGATAGCTGTGGCAACACCTACAATATTACCAGTTCCGATGGTTGCCGATAAAGCTGTGCAGAGTGCACCAAAGCTTGTGACTTCACCTTCACCGCCATCTTCATTTTTTACCATGAATTTCAGTGCTTTTCCAAGATGTCTTACCTGTAAAAAGCCTAACCGAACGGTTAAAAGGAATCCTGTAATCAGGATCAGAATGATTAACGGAAGTCCCCAGACTACTCCGTCAAACCAGGTGATAAAGTTGTTGATTTGTGTAAACATGTTCTCTTTCCTCCATCCTTTTGCCTGAGAGATTAACAGCATTACAAATGCTGCGTACACCTTCGGCGCTCTTCCATAAATTTTTTTGAAGAGACTCTCCTGAGTTACGAAAAAACGGGTGCCTATACATTTTTTATAAAAAAAATGTACGGGCATGACGGTCATTCGTACTGTGCAGAAACACACTAACACACAGAATATCATATACGATCATAAATTTCAATGAAAATGTTAGAAAAATATTTTGTTTTGACAAGAAAAATATTTGCCTTTACTTCATTGTAGCGCGAGAGCGTGTTTGGAAAATCATTTTCTCAAACTGCTGGTATCATAAAATGAAACAGTGTCAAGCGTTTTTGAAAATGTCCTAAAATAATTGAAGTATTAGCCCCGGCTTTT